>Ga0123354_10006424_pt1 | contig 17457 bp, 10 predicted proteins | sample TergutLab28metaG_2_FD_97872 | JGI IMG/M metagenome (GOLD analysis project Ga0123354, IMG submission 97872) | Labiotermes labralis P4 segment gut microbial communities from Petit-Saut dam, French Guiana - Lab288 P4 | ecosystem: Host-associated > Arthropoda: Insects > Digestive system > Gut ...
ATTTTACATGTAAACAAAACATGAAATTGGTTACTACTAGATTTAAGTTGGGAGGGCTACATGAGAAGCATGTAGTGGCAACTTGGAATCTTGGGAACCATCTCAGCATTTGCTTATAGACACCGGGAAACCAAGAAAAACCTGTGTCGAGATGGCCGGTCACAGGAGCTTCCGAGTACTGACTTCTAGCGTACTTTATCATGTAAATGCATAGGAATTCATCTTATGATCCTATTATGCGACTAAGTAAACATGTTAAGGAGTTACATCAATTGTGAACATCTTATAATTCTAACATCCAAATGAGGTAATAAAACCATCGTACTAAGATGCTTCATCAATTGCAAACTTCATGGTTTGTGACAAAACACACAACAAACTACTCTAAGTGTAAGTAAATTCATAAGCAAAATACAACAAGGAAACAAGTGGAACGTACTAAGGAAATCCTAAATCCATTAAAGAAATCTTAATCGAAAAACACAAAGCTATAAGTTCACTTTGGATCCCGAGGATGGGTAATAACATTGAAAGAAACTCGAAAAATGTGGGGGTGAATGCGATCCAACTGGTTCGGTGTAGGGTGCATTGGTGGGCAACTGTGAATACATTAATACCTTGAACTTTCGCAAACGTGAAGATTTTTAAGGACCGGCTGAGCATCTCTTCAAGGAAGGCCTCACACTTGTCAGTTGGGTAAATAAATACTCAATGAGTGCAATTGCGTAACTGTTTACATGAGAAAACACGTAACAGCGTTTGGTAAATCTTAATCGTTAAGTGTTTAGGTCAATAGTCAGCCTGTTATAGTCATCCACTGTCCAAAAATATTACACTCGATTGACTTTAAAGAGTTTCGGTAGGTAGGTTCATGAATTATTCAATAATGCTGTTTCAGACACCAGGCATTATTTATTCTAGAAACGGGCAAAGAATAAGCAGGAAAAAAGAACACAAATGCCTACATTCCTGTTTAGCCATCATGTCCACAGAAAGTAGGTCCTTTTAACTCTCGAGGTCACGTGATCAAAAGGAACATTTAAAATCAATACTTAGTACATGCAAAAGTTTTTAACAAAAATTGTGACCTCTAAAAGTTACGTATAATTTGTGTCTGTATGTCGCGTTGTGTTACAGGTAATTCCTACGAACCACCAAACACATACACGGACTTCTGTATACATACGCCTATATGACTGTCAACTTATAATACACAATGTACTTTACTTCAACTTTGCTAAAGAAAGTATGGCGTTTTGTGTTTTTTTTATATGACGTGTCTCCTTACACGTAAGGTCTAAGAACCACAAATATGTATGTGGAATTCATGTGCGTACATACGCACGCTTATACGACTCCAAGTTTTGATGCACCTTGCCATTTCCCCAATGTTAGAAAGAAAATTTTATAATCCGTCCTAATAAGTACCCACATAAAGTTTTCTCTGTGCATACAGGGATATATTCGGTGCAGTGCGTTAGAATAAAGCTGCGATACTCACGAACGAAAAAAGATAACCTGACGCCCGTTTTTGGTCTACCTCCTTTAAAGAAACTGTTGCAGGTAACGCAGGATACTGCATACCGCCAGAGAAGAGGTTTCCGTTTTAACGCATTTTTAACGTCTAAACTAGGTGGAGCTAGCTGGTCAGCTTAAAGCTTCGACCGCTTTACACCCGCTGAAAGAGCCCACACAGTACCCACTGCTTGATAGGTTGTGGGCCCAGAACTGGTATGGACGTCAGGAAGAAAGATATCTCTAATCCCTAGCGGCATTCCTCCGTCGTCTAACCCACAACCTATTCACTATACCAACTGAGCTATCCCGGCCCCCCTCAACAAACTAGAACATATGCTTAGATCTAATCCGGTCCAAATAAGAAGTGACGTGTCGACAAGTGCGGTGTAGTGTAGAGGTCTTAGTAACATGGTGTCTAACATTACTAGAAGGTTATATACTGTAGATCACATGAAGTTTGCTGCTTATATGGCTTTTTCGTTAATCACGTTCTTTCATGTTCTTTTGGTTCCATTTTTTTAATCATTGTACGAGTATATATAGTTGTACTTTTGTATGAATTTGTTTAGTTTTGCAAACTACGTATTCTTATTGTCATGTTTATGTATTCTTATTGTTACCGTATATTCTCGAATCTAATCCGCACCCTTTTTACAGTTTCAGAGGGCTAAAAAAATCAGATGCGGATTATATTCGCGGTCGTGAGGTGGATTTTGGAAAAATAATAGAGCTACTGTACGTGCCGTAAGAACAATACAATAAAATAATTTATTTTATTTTTTATAATATATAATATTTATTATTTATTATTCATCAGACTAGCCGTCATCACTCATAACTGTACCGCTGACAGTTAAATGGCCACTTCACACACGGCGCGTTAGTCGGATAACGGTTAAAGCATTGGTAACATCCAACATTATTCAGTCAGGCTGCCTTGTAGGCAAGGGGCGGTTGAAGCAAAGGTGCGGATTAGAATCGCGAACTAAATTTTTTTTCGTTTAAGAAATCGGCAAAAACTATTGCGGATTAGATTCGAGAATATACGGTATATTCTGTTCTGTATATTATGTTTTCATTGTGCTGTTCTGTGTATTGTTTGTGTGCAAATGTATACTGTACTACTGCCATCGGGTGTCAACCCAAATGCAGTTAACAAACATATCATATCATATCAATATGATCGCTAATGCAAATGAACGCTACACGAAGCCAGCATCCGAGTGTATCTACTTTATAAAAAAATTCGCTCAGCTTACAAAACGAGTGCACACGACACAAAATACAGATGAATTAAATCACAGAAATTACAACCAACAACATATGCTGTAATTAGGGAGAAGTGCGTAATAGTACTGGGTTTACAATGAGGCCTTCCACAAGGCCAGCATAACATACACGCAGGGCCAGACAGTATACAATCCAGATATAAGCACTTTTACTTCTCTACATACCATGACAATTTATACATATACATACACATTATATATTTTTATCTCGATTTTAAAACCTTAAAATTTTACGTACTTACTTACTTACTCCATGGCGAAGAGTCCTCCTCGAGAAGCTAACTGGTCTGCAGCTAGTCAAAAAATTCCCCGCATTCCACGGAACCCGAAGGTTCATTACCGCACTCACAAGCATCCGCCACCTGTCTCTATCCTGGGCCAGCCCAATCCAGTCCATATACCCACATACCACCTCCTGGAGATCCATCCTAATATTACCCAACCATCTACGCCTAGGTCTCCCCAGTGGTCTCTTTCCCTCCGGTTTCCCCACCAAGAGCCTATACACCCCCCTCTCCTCACCCATATGTGCCATATGCCCAGCCCATCTCATTCTTCTCGATTTTATCACCCCCACAATATTGGGTGAAGAGTACATATAATTTAGCTCCTCGTTATGCAATCTCCTCCATTCCCCCGTTACCTAGTCCCTCCTAGGTCCAAATATTCTCCTCAACACCATGTTCTCAAACACCCTCAGCTTCCTTTCCTCCCGCAATGTCAGCGACTAAGTTTCACACCCATACAAAACAACAGGCAAAATTATAGTTCTATATATCTTGATCTTTAAATTTTGTGATAGCAACCTGGAAGACAAAAAGGTTCTGCACCGAATGACAGCAACATTTTACGTAAAATATGTCTGAACGAAACCTGTAGCGCGGTCCAGGTAGGCAAACATTTGTCTGGCATCTTAATATTATGTATACTGCGCATAACGTTCATATTCACTGTCTTCGTCTAATCTACCTTAATGTACGCGTCACTTCACTTTATACCCACCTACGCGTTTCCGTGCACTTTGGCGCAATCTTCAGGGAGTCTCATATTTAACTGTTCGATTTTCGGCCCAACACCTGGCTGTAAACACTGTCCAAACGTGTTGGTAACGTGCGGCCTTTTCACTGCTGCAGTGTTTTCCAGATTTCACGAAGGTCACTTTGATGAATAACAGCTGAAGCCCTCACAGTCCCATAGCACCACTTTCATGTGGCGTGTATGCAGATGGTTTAGAAATAATTACTTAAAACACTAGAAAAACATTAATAACTTCCATGCTTTTTTTTGTAGTAACAGATAACGTGTGGAATGCAGACTTGGTTATGTCAGTTGTTTCGAATCCCAAATCGTGGTGTATACTTCCGAGATTTGACGTCGTATGTTAAGTAGACAGACACTATTGTATGGGTGTGTGTACAGAGTATTAGCTCAAGTGGGAAATATGGAAAACAATGCATTTTCCGCATTTTACAAAAAGATTGGACAAGTGCTTAAAGCCAGTTGTTGCGCTGAAAATCGAACAGTTAAATATGAGATTCCCTGTAGATGGCGCCGACGTGCGCCGAAACGCGTAGGTGAATATAATGTGACGTGATACGAACAACAGTTGCATTAAAGTTTGGTTAGAAGAAGACAAATTGTCTGACAAGTTTCTTATTAATAATGGTTCCAAGCAAGGAGATGTTTCATCGCCACCGCTTTTTAACTTTGCTTTAGAGTACGCTATTAGGAGGGTTCGGGTAAACCAGTATGGCTTGAAATTAAAAGGAACACATCAGTTTCTGGTTTGTGCTGAAGATTTTAATATAGTGGACGGAGGAGTACATACTATAAAGAAAAACAAAGAAGCTTTAGTAGTTGCTAATAAGGAGACCAGACTAAAGGAAAATGCTGATAAAACTAAGTAATGGGCATGTCTCGAGTTCAGAGTGCAGGACGAAGTCACAATATCAAGATTGACAATGGATCTTTTGAAGGGTGGAACAGTTCAAATATCTGGGAACAACCTTAACGAATAACAATTCTATTCAATGACAAATTAAGAGAAGATTGAATTCAGGGAATGCTTGCTATCGTTCGATGCAGAATCTTTCGTCTTCCAGTTCGTTATCTAAAAATATAGAGATTTAGATATAGAAAACTACAATGTTGCCACTTGTTTTGTAAGGGAGTGAAACTTGATCGCTCAAATTGAGGGAGGGACGTGAGCTCAGGATGTTTGAGAACAGGGTGCTTAAGAGAAAAGTTGTGCCTAAGAGGAAGGAGGTAACAGGGGAGTGGTGAAAACTACATAATGAGGAGCTCAATGATATTTACCCTTCACCAAATATTATTCGGGTGACCAAATCGAGAAGAATGTGATGGGCGGGACATATAGCACGTATAGGGGAGAGGAGAGGTGTACACTGGGTTTTAATGGGAAAACCTAAGGGAAAGAGACCACTTGGAAGCCCTAGGCATGGATGGGAAGATATGAAGATGGATCTTCATAAAGTGGGATGGGAAAGCATGGAATGGATTGATTTGGCTCAGGATAGGGACGGGTGGCGAGCTCTTGTAAATGCGGTAATGAACCTTCGGGTTCCATAAATTGCGGGGAATTTCTTGATTAACTGGGAACCGGTTAGCTTCTCAAAAAGGACTCTGCTCCATGGAGTAAGTAAGTAAGAAAGAAAGTAAGTAAATATTTTATGTTTACACACATTATTTTAAATTCAAGACTGGATATGTTAATGTTATTTATATAAACCCATCATGTCCACATACTATACGTGAAACTGCACAGTCATTTAATATAATGCAGCCATTCCACCACAGGCCTGTTAAATTAAAAGTGCATTAAATTTAATTCTGCCTGACAGACATAAGTAATTTAATCAACTACAGTCCATTATATTGCAATTTGTTGATATTCTTAACTGTTTATATTGTTTATACTTGCATACGCATCAGTGTTTTGTTGAGGTACGCAGTACTCTCTTTATACACTTCTCTCTGTACTTATTTGAAGCTCCTTAACAATGGCCCAAGAGGGCCGAAACATGTAGCAGACTAATTACAGACATCCAGAGGTTTTCTCCCTGAAAGAAGTTTATTTTGTTGGTTTTAATTCCTCTGACTTAATAAAGAAACACACTGTAATATGCAACACTGTAACATATCGATATATTATTTCCAATTATTTATTGTATTAGTACCGTCAATACCCAACATATGCAAAGACCAGATGTATTAATGTAAATGTAAATCAGTCCCGTTACAGGACCGGAGTGGCCCAGAGGTTTCCAGGAATTTAAGGCTCCCAGATTTCATTACAAAGGCACAGGATGGTGGTAAGGTTGTCAGCCTTACGCACCGGCCGCATTTATCCCCAGGAAATGCTCCTGGTACTCATTTCTGTTAGAGGCTGAGTCGACCCCAGGGCCTTATTGCGATCGTAAGGATTTTAAGTCAATGAAAAATTCCAATGACACCAGCTGGGATCGAACCAGCGACCTTCCGATTTGTAGCACAGAACCTTAACCACTGTGTCACCGCGGTCCCTAGATGTATTAATACAACTGGGTTATATCTAGCGACATGTTTCGGCCGTTAAACGGCCATCCTCACGCCAACAAAGAATAGTATTGTTAAGGTACAGTCAAACTGTTTGTCCAATGGGATCCCATTTGCAGCCAGTCAGTCACGTTCCATCCACCAATACAAGAAATTGAAGATTAAGGTACTGAATTGCAAAGTTGATATTTTCTTTCATAGATAAGCAATGGGATCCCATTGGACAAACAATTTGACTGTACGTTAAAAATACTATTCTTTATTGGCCTGAGGATGGCCGTTTAACGGCCGAAACATGTCGCCAGATATAACCCACTTGTATTAATACATCTGGTCTTTGCATATGTTGTGTATTGACGGTACTAATACAATAAATAATTGACTATACACAACGGGATGGCCCCCTTCAAAAAAAATATTACTTTCAATTGAGTATATTAATAATTGTCCAACGAGATGCAACACAAAGCAGTCTGTTTATTATTCTGCAAGTTCATTTTACATGTTTCGGGTGTCAACCACACCCATCATGAGTACACAAAACTGTAAACACAGCCTCCGGTACTGGTCATGTTTTTTGTGCAGCTATCTTCCTCCAACGTGGCCAAGCTTGGCCACGTTATAATAGATCAGCGATGCACGGAACCGTAAGCATTAAATGTTACTTGAGTATTTATAGGTATGACGCATACGTACCGAAACATGGAACAATGTCTGACATTCTAAGTGTACAAAAGTGTTGTTCGAAATTTTAGATTCTCACAGTGGTGAGTACGGCGACCGAAGTCTCCTGTAATGTACGGACAGGTAGTTTCGTAGAAGGCTACCACGTTTCAGAGACATCTACTGCCTTCATTTTCAGAGCAGCAGATTCCTCCGAAACTTTGGTACTTATCAGCCAGCCTACGTGGTGTAAGGACCCAGCAGACTAATCTTACGAGACATGAGCTTTGCAAGAGTAAAACAGTTATTCGAGTTAGCCTGAGTGGTAGACTCCAGTTGAAATGTGATGCCACACGGTGACGCAAGAGAGGGAAGCGAAGGGGAAACTGGCGAATGGAGTGGGTACCCAGTACCCTTCACACTACTTCGAAATATGGTGTATCCAGCATTACTACCGCTGATGCGCACAACTCGGCTGCAAGTAGTCGACTGAACTGACGCTTTCGCTGATTTAAATGGACTCGTCCGTTTCGCCGAAAGACGAAATCTGGTTTCTGCGCGTGTGCCATCACATTTCAACTGGCCTCTACTTCAGCTCTGCTTATTTTAAACACTTCGCGTTATGCTGACCGATGAGTTAGTTGAGCCGAAACCTTCGATGTGCTACTGTTGGAATGGAAAAGGACGACAGTGGAAATTATCTATGCCTATGCAATCTTCTTTCTTCTTCCTCTATGGCGCTTCGGCCCTTTTGCTGGACACGGCCTCCCTCTTTTCTTCCCCCAGTCACTCCTGTGTTTTGCCGCAGTACGTCAATTTTTGGCACTGAACAACTTGGTTCCGTCCTTCCGCACTTCGTCACTTCAACTATTCCTCGGCTTTCAAGCGGGTTTTCTTCTTCCTCCGCGACTTCCTTATAGAATTCGTTTCGGAATTGTTGTCAAAAATCGTCACTGCACGAAGACATTATGAGCAGATCAAATTCTGGAAATTGTTTGTATCATTCATGTCAGAATCGCCCTAACTCCCGGTGTTCTCTCTAGAAATCTATAGGCTGTAATATATGACACCGGAATGAACTTATTTCAGTGCATGAATATAATCTTGCTGAGGCAGTGGATCAAGCGTTGATGCTTTTAAGCTAATCCAATCTCGTCCGCGACAATGAATATCATAAGGTGTTTGTTTTCCTAAGTCGCTCTAGGCAAATTACTGAGTAGTGCCCAAAATCAGACGACGGCCGCTTGCTACCACGCCCTTTCCAACACCGGTGGATCATAAGACACTCCATTTTACCATAATATTACCTGACGGTTGCTATCAACCCCATCTAACGCCAACGTTGAGAGTAAACTGACCTATGCGTCTACTCCCCTTTGTGCCTTCACATTGGGTAGTGAACTTTGCCTTGATACGTTGCAGGTTAGTACGTGGCCCTTATATTTCATACTTGGAAATTTTCTTATACGTACATCGGCCGGCGGACCGGCCATCCTAGTTACAGTTGTGCGTCTCTTCCGTGCAGATCGGAACGCCGCTGTTTTTAACACAAACTTTTACTCGCGTCGCGATCTGTCAGAATACTGGTGGTAAAGGTGGTCTCCTTCTTCAACAAGCAGAAGTGGTGACAAAGGCTCAAGACTCATGAGAATCGGAAAGTACGGTTGCTACATTTGCCGTGGAGTTTAATAATGTAAATCCTGTACCAGTAAATCTGCTAACATAACTGTTTTGCTTTAGAGATAAAACCATTTTGCAATCAATTACTAAGACTCACTGAACACTGTTACAACCGTGAATTCTATATATTCGTCCACCTAGTAGTATCATATGATCAATGGCCAACAATTCACTTTACGAATTTCAATGAACGCATACTGTTTTCCGCCCATTGTTAACACAATTTTTTGGTAGTGTAGCGATTTGGCCGGGACAGGTAATGCGAAGTAATCAATTTTGGGACTTGACGGTTAATATATATATATACAGTATATATATATATATATATATATATATATATATATGTATATTCAGGGTGTTTCAGAGCAAATTTTTCAGGCGTATATCTGAAAGTGACATACGAGGAAGATGAAGTAGATGTACACAATTCAAAGATTTAAATTTGCACGCCAGCTAATGGCGTCAAAATTATTAAACGAACGCGCATGAAAATGGCCAGACATGCAGCACAGGTCAGAGTAAGGTGAAAAACATAAAACATTGTGGTTACAAAATCCTAAGAGAAGTGGGAACGAATGGGAAGATGATACCAATATTAATTTTACAAAGAAAAGATGATTTGAATAAGGATTGACACACCTCATGCACAATATAGTGTGAAATTGACTGACACAAACCTGATATACGAGACTGTGTGAACTGAAATGACACAGCTGGTATATAAAATGGTGTGAACTGAACTGACGGTAAAGGTAAAGGTAAAGTTCAATATAGAACACGCCACGAAAGACCAGAAGTGGAGTACAGGTATAGCCCTACTCTTTCTATAACCCCGGCGCTAGATGGAGGTGGGTGGTCAACGTCACCCCCGGCCGCTTTATCCCCGAAAAAGACCCGGTACCCATTGTATAGGAAGCTGGGTGGAACCCAGAGCCGGTCTGGACGGGTGCGGAAAATCTCGACCCAAACGGGATTCGATCCCCGGACCGTCCTGCCCGTAGCCAGTCGCTATACCGACTGCGCTATCCCGGCCCATGTGAACTGAAATGGCACAGCTGATATATAAAATGGCGTGAAATGGACTGACACAGCTGATATAGAAGACAGTGTGAACTGGAATGACAGAGCTGACATACAAGATGGTGTGAACTGGACTGACAGAGCTGACATACAAGATGGTGTGAACTGGACTGATACAGGCAGTGTTTCACAGCTCAAGATGTAACAGCCCAATGGCAGAGTTCTGTGAACATCACAATGAATCCTCGTGACATAACAAAGGCCGTCTTGATGAGTTTAATTAACCGTTGCTTAACCGTTACCTTGTACGGTCTTTTTACGTAGATGTTCCCTTCTACGTCTTCTATAGTCCGATCAGAAAACGTAGACTGAACAAATACAACGGGATGATGATATCCAAATTTACGTTTACTTCTTTTGTTTGTATATATCCAAGGCAACTTATGATTTCCAATGTCTGCAGGCCACAAGTATTAGTTAAAACACAAGAACATTACAGCAAGGTTTCAATTCACTGGCATGTTACGTAGCAAACACATTCATGGCTTCAAGATGGCAGCTAAGTTCCTAATGAGATTCATTATGGAATTAATTATGGAATATTATATACAATGAATAACAAACCATGAGTTTTAAGTGAAGAATAATTCAGAGGAGTCTTTAGGCACGGAATACAGGAAAACGAGGCGTACATAAGGGCATGCACTACCAGAAAACAAAGGCAAAGAAAAATGAGAAGACTGGGATGGAAGGACCACAAGGACAACAGAGATGACTGATGTCATAAAAGAGGAAGAGGGAATGGAGTTTAGGTCAGAAAGAACAAGCGATATGAAAACTGCGGGTGTGCAGCGCTGAACAGCCACAGCGTAAGTTTCGAGTGAAGGAGCACTCCAGTTACCCTGAGTCGCATATTAGATGCTGCCTTACAACGCTAGTCAGCTAAAAGCGGAAACAAAATATTCTATTAGTCGTGGAACGCAGACAGCCATTCTTAGCCAAACTCTAAAAATTCGGATCGCATATGAAGGTACACAAAATTACATGTGTAATGTAGATATCAATAAATTAATTCCATGTAGCAGAGTCCTTCTTGAGAAGCTAACAGTTCCTCAGCTAGTCAAGAAATCCCTCGCCTTCGATTGAACCCGAAGGTTCATCACCGTGTTCACAACAGTCCGCCACCTGCCCCAATACCGAGACAGATAAATCCAGCCCACACCCACCCCATCACAGTACTTTAAGATCCATTTTAATGTCATCTTATGTCTACGTCTTCCAAGTGGTCCTTCCATCAAGTTTCCCAACCAAATCCCTAAAAGCATCTCTGCTCTGCACCATACGTACCACATGCTCTGCCCATCTCAGTCTTCTTTATTTGATCAGCCAAAAAATATTTGGAGAGGAACAAAGATCTTGAAGCTCCTTACCATGTAATCACCCCCAGTCCCGCGTTCCCTGACCCTCTTAATGCAGTCAGTTATCATTCTTAACCAAATTCGGTACCATTCAGCTACGAAAGAAAACAAAATCACACGTGTGGAGCAGTGGCGTAGGCAACTTCGTGAATCGACAATAACAAATGTCAGCGAAGTGACTGCAAAATCCCTCAGATCGGAATCCAGTCCGAAAGAATTCACAATAAACTTTAGTTCTCTGTGCGCATGGGGTACCTCTGACAAAAGGGACTCCCGCGCCGCGGGGGCCTTTTTTGCGCCACAAACGTATAATTTAGCTAGCAATTGTAAACATAATTCAGTAACAGGTAGGTATGAAAGAAAACAAAATCATAGCTGTGAAATATAATTGGTAATTTTGAGGGCTGCAGCTTTCTGGGACGTGAATTCGGTAGAAAACTACAGATGTTTCGGAGAAACCTGCTGCACTCATATTCAGTATATACGATGGCAGTACCAGCATTCACCAAAAGTCGGTAAATTCTACCGCACTGCAAGGCGTCACTTCCCATAAGACGTTAATCTTCAAAATATCTCCTAGTCAAAACTCATTCCACAAAATATGTACATAAAGTTCCAATCAAAGCGCGTCGACTTGCCAGTAATCCTTGAATAGTTCAAGCTACAGAATTACGTACAAAGTAACGCATTGCGAATTCCACTTGAAATACATAGGCGTAGATAGCAGGATAATATTAAAATGCATCTTCAAGAAATACGACGGGAGGCGTGGACTAGATTGGTCTCCCGCAGCTTAGGGACAGGAGGCGGGCGGTTGTAAACTTGATAAAGAACCTCTGGGTTCCACAAAAAGCGGTGAATTTGACAAGCTGAGAAACTGTTAGTTTCTGAAGTATGGCTCTGTTCCATGCATTTAGTTAGATGGCTAGTAAGTTAGTTAATTAATTTGTTACTTAAATTGGTTACTCAGCAGGCAGTTGATACATATCGCATGATATTTCAAAATTCAAACCCCACGTAGGTTTCACAATGGGACTCTCTTCAATAGACCGTAAAATGAAAATTCTAAACATGTCATAAATTAGCACAATGTATAGTTCCTCGCCAAGTTGTGAATCTTAAAACCAAGCTGGACAGCTCAGAAACGCCATCAACAGAGCATGGATGAGCGAACTTTGATACAATGCTTATTCTCCATTCAAGAAAAACCCCACGGGATGTAATAAACTCTGAGTAAAGCAGTCTTGTTTATGTGGCAAAGCAAATGACATGCAGTCAAAAGGTGCCCGGTTCGAACCTCGACCGATATGCCGACTATCATCCCTGAAGTATCGATTAGCTTTTCCTGGTTCGCCAAGCTTACAATACGGTGGTAATAGCACTGAGAGCTTATTGGCTAGCTCAGTCAGTTTAGTGACTAGCGAAGTCAGGTTAGTGATTAGATTAGTCAAATCAGTGACCAGTTCAGTCAGTTAATTATCTCAGATGACCGATTTTCTCAGTCAGCTTAGTGACTAAGACGGAGTAGTGAATTAGTCAGTTTAGTGACTACCTCAGCCAGTTAATTATCTCAAATCAGTGACCTCAGTCAGTTTATTGACTAGGTAAGTCAGGTTACTGATTAGCTCAATCAATCATCTCAAATCAGCAATTTGTTCAGTCAGTGTAGTGACTAGCTCACATTAGTGATTTTAGCTCAGCCAGTTAATTATCTAAGATCAATGACCAGCTCAGTCAGTTCAGTGACTAGCTCAATTACATTAGTGACTAGCTCCCTTAATTCCCAGATCAGTGATTTTTTTCAATCAGTTTACTGAATACCTCAGTTAGACTAGTGATTAACTCAGTCAAGTATCTGAGATCTGTGATTAGCTGAGTCAGTTCAGTAACAAGCTCAGTCAATTTATGGTTTGGCTGAGTAAGTTTATTGCTTTGCTCAGTCAGTTTACCTACCAGCTCAGTTTACTGATTAGTTCAATTTAGTGATTAGCTCTGTCAGATTCTCGATTAGTTTAGTTACATTAGTGATTACGTAATCGAATTCATTCATTAGCTCATTCATTAGTGATCAGATCACGGAATTTAGTGACAAGCTCAGTGAGTTTAGTGACTAGCTCAGTCATTATATTGGTTAGCTCAGTTTTCGACTAGCTCATTAGATTATTCACTGGAATATGGGGTGGACAACCGGAGACTCCGGTTTCGATTCCCAGCAGAGGCAGATATTTTTTCTCCCTCGACGCCATCGTAATACCTAGGACCCACCTAGCCCCCTACCCAACGAATAACTTGGTTTTTTTTCATTAGGGGTAAAGTGGTCGGACCTTGAAGCTGAGCACTCACCTCTATTAAGTGCACCGTTAAAAATGCGAGAAACCATAAACCATAAACCATAAACCTACTGCGACTCCCCACACTTCCTTAAAGCACGGTAACTGACAAATTACACGCACTTCACAACAACACAGCAACTTTAAACAAGCCAGGTCACTTCACCGACAACTGTTCAATACAATCGAATGAAAATTACCTAAATCGATGCAGCCTACAAACTCTGCTTGTTGTATACTCTATTTATTGACGCTTTAACATGGTATGTTTTATATTACGTACTCTCTGATCTCATGTTCGGTGCTCTAAATGGTCAACTCCCAGAATTACATGTCCACTATTTCTACTGTGGGGGCCATATGCCCAGCAACTGGCCACATACATAAAGCGGGTTTCGAACTGTTATCTCGGGAATATATAAAGGCAGAAAAAATCAGGTGGTAGTGCGACATAAATCCTGTTCATTTTATGAATACGGTGTTTGCTACGTGATTTATTAGACCAGGCTGACGGGAGTTTTATAAAATCAGTCACTATCACAAGCAAGTAAATTTCCATTAGACCGTCGGATTAAATTATGAATATTGGCATACAATGTTTTACATTTTTATAACAAATATTTCCATAATCTGTCGATAAACATTTCGATACAAAATAACAAAGAAACAGATTTACGACAGTCGTATTTAAAGCTGGTGTAGAGATGGCTGGAGTGTTGAGCTAGCCACCTAAATCCAGTACTGCCGAAGTTAGTAACAAGTGGAAGTATCCCACACTCCTACGCAGGTATGGACATGTAGAAAGAACGAAAAAGGACTAGAAATAGCTAAATTATTGGCAACTATCCATAATATGTGGGAGTGATAACAGAATGTAAAAACTGATGGAAAGGGAACTAGAATGATCAAGAGTTATGGAGTAAAAAAAAAACTACGCAAGTAAGAAAAAAATCGAACAAGGATTAGGAGAAGAAAAGCAGAAAAACGACTGCTTAAAATTTGGCATCCCAGTGTGTTAAAAACACCTCCAGCATAGGACGCGAATTGTATTATGGCACAAATAGCTGGATCCGCTTCTGTACATCGATAAGCACTTCCTCCGCACTTATTAGTGGACACTATCTTTAATTAAGTGGTTCCTGTACAAAGAATATTGTTGCCTCTTTCTTAAGCAACAAGGGGCTAACTGTGAATCTTTCGAAGTGATTTTCTTTAGACTCACAAGCTGAACACACCTGCGCGGTATGACGGCACCAGCCGCAAGGACCCACTACATTTCTACCTTACAGCACGTCACAGCTAAGGAAGTCACTGCCACACAACAATATTTGTTATGAAGTCAAACTTCCTAACCTTAATCAGGACTGCATGCCGACGAGGCAGAGTGAAGACGTATATGCCTAAGAACTGCGTCATGAAGGTAATGCGACGAGTGGAGGTACGGCTCTACGCATTCGTCATTTCGAACCTCGATGAAGGTGAATAAACAGTTTCACGCTCCGATCATTTTAATTTCGGGAACGAGTCATTGGTAGAATACTTGTTTAATGGAAAGCTGTATGAATCTGGGGGACAGTCTGCATGCGCTGGCGAAGTGTAATATTCCGCGACCCAACCGGAAATGATTCATTTCATGGCCACTTTACTGTGCATTCCGGCTGACAAATGGCATGGTGCAAGTAGTAGTAGTGGTAGTAGTAGTAGTAGTAGTAGTAGTAGTGGTAGTGGTAGTGGTAGTAGTAGTAGTAGTAGTAGTAGTGGTGGTGGTGGTGGTAGTAGTGGTAGTGGTAGTGGTAGTAGTAGTAGTGGTGGTGGTAGTAGTAGTAGTGGCAGTAGTAGTGGTGGTGGTAGTAGTAGTGGTGGTGGTGGTGGTAGTAATAGTAGCGGTAGTAGTAGTGGCAGTAGTAGTAGTAGTAGTAGTAGTGGCAGTGGCAGTAGTGGTGGTGGTTGTGGTGGTGGTAGTAGTGGTGGTGGTGGTTGTAGTAGTAGTAGTAGCAGCAGCAGTAACCGTAATGCCACAGTAGCAGCAACAGCAGCGCCAATACACATACGCCCCAATAATCTGCATACAAACAATATCCAATTCCTGTCACTATATTGTAGCGCCGTAGCTGGGACTAAGAGAATCCTACAATAGCGACTGTTGTTAGAATGAGGGGTAAGGGATAAGGGCAGCATGGGCACATAAAGGGTTGGAAAAGGAATATGGTACACATAAGGCAAGATAGATAAAGGAGACCTATATCTAACAGACGACCGGGTTCAGGGAACTGTGTCAACGTAACGAACAGGATGGACAGAATGGGGAGAGGAATGAAGATAGGATGCACAAATAAAAGATAAGGGGAAGCAATACGGGAGAAATGGCGGAAGGAAATAAGGAAACGAATAACATAAAAGAATAAAGGAATTATTTACACCGTCATTTTTGACAGGGAAAACTCCATGGTACTCTCTTAAACAACACAGGGAGCCTTCCAAAGCGAATAAAAGACATTAATGGAGTACCATAAGAACAAGCGTTTTGAAATAATAAGCCTATAAGCTGTCACTAATTACTGACCTATTGTAATGAATTTAAATAAGGTGATAATTCGGTACGGTATGTCGGACACTAATGTGTACCAAAACAAGTGGACCAGGCCTACAGGGACAGCAGACACCAGAGGACTTGTAACGAACTTGGCCGGTGCGACACGGGAAAGATTCAGGGCCGATTATAGCTATTTGATTGGTGTAAAACGAATAAAGCGTATGGTGAGTTATAATCACTGGATATGCCATCTTGAAGGAAAGGGCTAGATTCAGATCGAAGTATCATTCTGACATAGCATATCAAATGTGAAGAAAGGGCGCAAAGCGTCTGCCCCTCTCCCTCCAACCACACTAAACTTCCTTCTTTTATGAGAACTGGGCGCTTCTGGGTTATTACACAGCGAGTAGCGGTAAATTCTTACCGACATTTCGGGACACCCTATCCGTCAAATCCACCTCTGAAGATGGGACCGATAGGTTGTCCCGCAACTTTAGTAAGAAATTACCACTACTCGCTGGTTAATAACCCAGAAGCGCGCAGTTCTCATCTACTTTGAGGCGGAAGCCATCTTTCCATGTACCTAACCGTTCAACTAATTCCCAAACATTTATTTCAATATCGATAAATCATTCAGTCACGGTGTTTACAGGTACCGCTTGCTCTAACATTAAAATAAATGTCCATTTTACTCACAGACAATTATTTTCCTAAAATGAAAGTTTGACAATCATATGGTTAACTACGGAGTTGGTACAAATTTGTTAAGGTGAAGTGCTTTTGACGAAACCTAATTTCAGTTTACATATCTATTGATGATGGAACGACCATTTTAGATTACATGGGAAAACTTATCCTTCGGAAATCCTATCTGCAGTACTTGAAAGCATCCGGCACTTTTATCAGTTCGTTTGCTCCTGTTAAGAGGTGTAAACAAGGTAATCGGTAAATAAAATTACAAATGGTGTTACCACTACTTTTGACACATTCTGTAATTTTCAGAGAAGCAAAGAACGAGGATGTAAAGAAAGAATGACGAAGGAAGAGCAAAGGAGGATGACTTGAAAATTTCATGTGCCAAACCTTGCCATTGCCAGAGTAAAAGCAACATATAAAACAAGCACTTCTATAATGTAGTTATTCAAGCGGACAGATGTACCTGATAGCACAAAAAAACGCGGGTATGTACAAATATCTGATAAAAGATATCATTTATGAAAGTAAAATATTTGTAAGACTGTCTATGAATAACATTACTTGTCTACGCATCGAACGGAATAACAGAATCATTGCGACCAAGAACTGAAAGTATGTGGGCTGAACGGACACAGACAAGGTCGAAATGCGGAAGACCCCGTGGTTCAGAGGTGCCCCCCCCCCCCCCCCCTCTACATGAAAACAAAAAATTTTTGGGTGGTTTTTTCAACATTGTTTCCTTTTTTCGGGATGAA
>Ga0123354_10006429_pt1 | contig 17454 bp, 6 predicted proteins | sample TergutLab28metaG_2_FD_97872 | JGI IMG/M metagenome (GOLD analysis project Ga0123354, IMG submission 97872) | Labiotermes labralis P4 segment gut microbial communities from Petit-Saut dam, French Guiana - Lab288 P4 | ecosystem: Host-associated > Arthropoda: Insects > Digestive system > Gut ...
TGGGTGGAAAATTACTACGCTTTATCAGAAACACACATATTTAAATGGGAGTGTTGTCAACAATGTTTCAGGCATGGAGATGGATTTACTGTTGATGGTTTTGAAACAGATGAACCTGACGTTTGTTCATGTCCATACACCAAAAGGTTTTGAAATTGAAAACTTTTTGACCGATAATTTAAATAGCGCTTTGATTGCAAAGGATGCTTCTATTGCCTTAGGTAAATTGGGAACACGTATTATGTTTGACCCATTTTTGGACTCCGCCAATTCCCACTTCATCATGTCACACCGTTGGTATGTACCGTGTTCTGACAAATATTCCAGATGGAGCAGCATGTTTAGAATATTCTCTTTGGAACTTTGGTTAGTTCTGATGATATCGATTGTGATTGCGGCCATTTCGATTACACTTATTGGTCGATACAGCTTCACGTCGGAGTGGCAAAGGTACAAGACCCTGCCAAGTTCGTTGACTAACGTCTGGGCTGTGTTGCTAGGGGTGTCAGTATCAACGATGCCACGCTCACCGTCACCACGTTCGCTGTTCCTCGCATGGGTGTATTTCTCTCTGGTCTTCAGCACAGTTTTTCAGGCATTTCTCACAACGTTCCTTATTGACTCCGGCTACAGAACACCAATTCGAAACATGGAGGAACTCCTCTCCTCAGGTATTAAACTTGCCTTCTTTTCAAAATACAATTATATTTTGGAGAATTATTACGAAACATATATATCAAAAATAAAAAGAAATCGAGTGAGTTACCCCTCGAAAACGGAAAGTTTTAAGTTGGCAGTGTACCATAAGAATATTTCATTTTTTACCCCTGATATCAATGCTGAAATATTAAATGAAAATGCTTATAATTTGAGCAAATCCTTGGAACCCTTTCTGTGCAAGTTAGAAAACGATTTAGTTTATAACGAAGGCATAAGAATGGTAATGTTGTATGGAGACCCACTGTTGAGGCGAGTTTCTGAAATTATTGATCGAGTGGTGGAAGCAGGATTTTACAACTTTTGGATATCACGATTTCAACACAATCGTAAAGTTATATACCATATACAACACACCGTCCACCGGCTTGATGGATATTACAGCTTAAACCTCCATCACATGCGACCTGTCTTCTATCTCCTTTTAATTGGCTGGTGTCTGAGTTCCCTCTGCTTTATTTTCGAGTTGTTGTACATTCGACTATTAAGCTAAAGGAAATGAAGCTAATTATGTTTGGACCGAAAGGTAATTTTGAATTATGGCGGTGCTTACACAGGGCTGCATCACACACAACTCGCTAGCGATTTTAATTTCCAGCTTCTGTTCGTGAACTAGAAATGCTCTTAAAACTTAGGAATGGAAACCTGGTCAAGACATTTCTAGATCTTTCTACATTTCAGAGAATAACTGAAAAATATTGTTTTCTTCTCTAAGGTATTTACGACTAGTATCTATATTATTTACAATTATCGGGTCCACTTTTGTTATAGTAATCTAAGCTGGGATTAGCGGGTAATTTTGACTCTTATGGAATTTTTCGCCAACCAATTTGATCGTTTTTGAAATTAGACAAGTCGAGTATAGAAGCAAGTAAAAAATCGCTTTTGCGTAGTTTGTAAACAGTCCAGTGTGATTGACGGCTGAATTGATTGAAGGGTTTTGTTGACTGAATTTCCACTTCGTTAAGCTTGTACGTTCGCACGCTTATTTTCTGGAAACTTCCACAGAATTTCCTTATTTCTAATTCAATGATTTTTGTGTTCTTTGTGTTGCTCATATTCTCACTTATATCGCGGTAATTTGGGCATTCAGAGAAAACCATGTACGTGTAATTGAATTGCACGTTTTTGGGTTTTGGGAAAATGGACATGGGAGCTTTCTCTAACTTAAATGTGAATGGTTTGATTTGTGTCTTATAATAATCTATTACACTATTATTTATTTAACGACACTGTTTTTGGCAAATATCATATTTTGAAAAATGTTCGGTTGGTTCCTAAATTAAAATTTAATTAATCTGCAGGAAACAATCATATTCAATTTCAGTTAAACGTTTTTGACAGCCTGGAAGGGTCGTGCAAAATTTTGTCACTGTGTCTCTTGTACAGGTCGTAATTCCAATGTTAGCACTGCACCGATTAAAACTGTATTTCTTGTAACAGCTTTTCGGATTGTTAAAAAAGTGCACCCTGTACAGGCACTGAGGCTCTGTACATGTCGTACGGACCATTGACCACGGCACTAGAAGGCGGTGAGTGGTCAGCGTCACGACCCTGCCGCTCTTTACCCCTGGAAAAAGACTCGTTACCCTTTGTACAGGAGGCTGGTTGAAGAGTTTAGTGTATATATATATATATATATGTATATATATATATATACATATATATAGTAATATACAACCCTAAATATATTTGCTTATAGTAACAACAAAAATCTAGTAATCCTATATGCCTATACTTACACACAATATTCTGACATAGGTCACCAATAACTAACGTAATGTTACAGAAACCCACAGAAACTAACAGTAGCTCAGCTGGTCGAAGAATTCCCCGCATTTTACCAAACACGTGCTCACAACACAAGGCCACTGGACTCCATCCTGACACGGCTCAATCCAGTTCATATATGCACTCATAGTTTTTCTTCAAAATCTAATCATTAAAGTCCTTCCATCTATGCTCAGGTCCTCCGAATAGACTCTCGTTTTCAGGATATGTAACCAATATTTATTGTATTTATAGAAATTCGTAATTTTTTAACCGCTTGCATGAGAATGCGGAAAGCGATTACTAGTTTCCACTCCTCTGTCTGTCCGTCCATCTACATGGAACAATATTGTTGGGGTCAGCGATATCAATGAATGTAAATAATATCATTATGAACACAACTGCATATTTATGGAACGTTACATTCAATCTGCTTCATTGAGCAACATGTTTCGACATAAATTATTCATTTTTCAGTTACTTAAATACTTTAAATCAACACGAGATATTATTAATTAAATTACGAATGTGGTCCCAGTAATGTTTTAAAGTAATTAATATATTATATAGTTACTATAGAATGTTTATATTTTATAATGTTTTAAAGTAAAATTAATTTGGTTTATCTTCTGAATGTTACTAACAAATAAAATATATCCTTACTAAAAGTATACTTGTATTGATACTCACTCCAAATATGTATAGAAAGTGTGAAAATTTTTCATGACAAGTTCCACACGAAATTAAATGCTGTGTTTTCCTTAAATGTTTCACTAATTTACAATAAATAAACATTTATTTCACAACAGAAAGGAGCGTTTGTGATTTTGAATATAATTTCTGACTTTCTATTCCCGAAATTAAAAACCAAGAATTTCTTGTATCTCTGAAAATAAACGCTGCATTAGCATCAGGAACGCTGATCTACTCTACCTACAAACGTGAGTTACGTCATATCCCACACGAGTGTAATTAAATAACATTCTCTTCACTAAGTACGTGAAATGTCACAGACTAGCATATATGCTAGCTGCACATTTCCACAGCCCACAATAAACCTGCACATCATGTTGAAAAGAAAGGAACGGACACGTAGCATCACACATGGCAATTCAACACATCAATTTGTATTCTGTAATATTTCACTTCAAGAACATGAAGATATAACAAACACATATGTATATAAGCATCCATCGCATGATGACGCCTGTTCTTCAGAGTTTTAAATTTTCTAATATTCAGAGATGATTGTATTAAGGTAAATTTTCCGTTAGAAATCAATTTGGGAATTTCATCGTAAAAAACTTTATGGTACATAAGAAGGAACACATTATTAAATGTTGAAGAAAAGGAAACAAATATTTAATGAATATCTAGAATAAAAACTTTTAATTAAATAAGTGTTTAGTTAAAAATAAAACTGTATAAGAATGAAATAAATTTATCTGCTTTATCCTGTCAATCTGCAGCCAACCTCAAGTATACGCCGCTTCATTTTTGGGTTTCTGCATTACACATTTAGACACAAATAGACACAGCCACACACACACACACACACACACACACAACTGGACACACTGAATTTTATTCACACAGTTTGACACACAGATTTAAGACGCAAATTTACACGCACACTCCTACGAAAGAGAGATCGGTCCATGAGAGAAATCGTAACCTACACATCACATAATATAACAAGACACACATTATAAATTCTACGCATTACTGAGGACCTTTAGAGCGAAAATTCTACGGTGAAAAATACGCAATTGTTACATAAACTGAATAAACGATTTTAGATTATTTGTACATTGGAGAAAAAATACACAATTAATTGTGAATTGTTATGCTACGTCTTAGTGTTTCGACATTATTGTGTCATCTTCAAGGAGCTCGTAATTAGTAACTCTCGAAGGTACTTAAATATGTCAATAAAGTCTTTGAAAATACAATTCAAAATTTCAAATAAAATTTTAAAATATTAAAACACAGCTCCACACACACACTCAGACACAGTACATACCGGCCAGCACAAAGACAACATCAACATGGAGTTCAGATTTATTACAGACTCTATATACGGTCACCATACAAGACGTCACATAAATTCTAACGAAAAAGTTTAGACATTTTGTATAACTTGGAATTTTTTAATATTTTAAAGATTTTTAAAAATATGTGAAATTTTAAATTGTGTTACGAACAATTGCATTGCAATATTTATGTAACTTTGCAAGGTAGTAACTACGAGCTCCTTAAGGAAAATAAATATTAGTGTTGAAAAATTTAGGAGCAGCATAATAATATATTCGATTTTCTTAAAACATTTATTGAATCTCAATAGGTGTTTTGAATTCTTCTACGAATATATCTGAAAACTTTCCATTCTAAAAGGAATAAGCGAGAATTGGTAAAAAAAATATATATTGGTCTTCATGTAGAGTACTTGTTATTGTTGTTTTATCTGAATGAGGCTTTAATTTTCCTGACCAATTTTCGTAAAATAACCTAATATCAATTTTTATTGAAATCCGTCCGATGAGATCCAACATGTCTATGGGGAAGAAGGAAGAGCAGAAAAAAGGAAAAAGAAACATGATGAAGTTAAAAGTGTTTTATCGTAATATTGCGAAGGCGCTTGTAAGAGACGAATGACCATGCTGTCACAGGGTTGGGGCTTGCCTTCCGGGCATTATTCGTTAAATAGCAAATTTCAAACTAAGAAGGAAAATGATATAAGTTAACCTGAAACATGCGAACTTGTCAATAAAACATTTGTAACATAAATGCGACATGCGACTTTGTTATTTTTACATGCTGACAGTGTGGAGAACAAAGTCTCAGACATAATACGTAATTGGATGTTATTGAATGATGAAAGAGAATTAGAATAATATTTGCGCCCTGGAATGTTAAGGCAGAATTGTGGATGGGGAGCGATGTGGGTGTGGGAATAGTTCAGTCAATGTGCAGTTCGATATTAACTTGCCACATCTGTTACCTCAACACAAGTGTCAATCCGTCATAATATACGGTGTTTCAATATTAAATTCCGATTCTTTAATTTTTGCGAGTAGATAGAAAAATCTAAGCAAATCTCATGTAACGTTCTTTGCATTTTACAGCTGAGTCATGTGATTAGTCTTGTAGGTTATTTTTAAAATTATTTTATATCTCATTTTCTTTTCAGGACAAAGAATCTTATTTAACAATTTCTGTAACTAACATAACGCACTGTAGTGAAACTGTGTATTGTTACGAACATTGTGAAGGAAGAAATCAGGCCACAATTATTTGCTGTAAAATTGTATGTGGTCCTCTATCATAACGCTGATACACAAAGCAATATAGAGCTACGGAATTTCTACATATCTTGTGGTGAAAAGTCTTTGGCTTTAATTACAGGGGTGCTGATAAGTCCTTAGCCTTTCAGAAAAGAAACAAGCTACATTCCCTGCATTTTGTGGAACATGGAAGTGAATTGTCACATTCATAGTAGTCCACCATCTGTCCCTAACATAACCAAATCAGTTCATTCCTCTACCCACCACAATTGTGAGAGGCGCAGGTTGTTTCCTTAAACATTTATTTATTTTTATTTTGTATATAGTAAAGAAATCCAAAATATCAAATTTAATTTGCTGTGTTAGGAATAAAATTTATACGATTTGTTGCTTCCACAAAACAACATATACGTAAAACCGACGGTATCGTACTCACAAATACATATATTAGTTGATACAACTTTATGGTGTCTGGGATTTAATAGAACAACAAAGAGGCCTTGCGTACAGTATTACTGAATACGAATTTTGCTGCAGAATTTGGTGTCAGGGATAGGTTTTGTGCCGTATGTGTGCAGTGTTTGCACATTATATTGCACGATCACATTTCGTAGTATTTTATACTCAGCGGCGTTTGGAAACTTTTTAATGAATCCCTGAACGTGTTCCTTACCCTGCATATGTTGAAGTCAGAATCTCATGAGACGTGACCGTTTCAATGTCTTAGGGAACTTGATATGAAAACTGGTTATAGAAATGTCTGAGATGGGACGAGATTTTGCAAACTAAAATATTCTCATCAAGACAATTCTTATGATTTAAACGTCTATCTGTTTCGGCTACTAAATGGCCTTCGTCAAGCCATTATATCTAACGTTTCATTTTATAATATTTAGTGGCCAGATGACAATCAACCAATTGTTTAAATATGCAATGTAAATAATGTTGTGTATGCCGGTGCAGTACGCAACTTTGTACGTCTTATGTGGCTCGGAGCTAGCTGGTAACTGAAGAGACGCGAAGTTGTTTGAGTGCATGTGAGAAAGAAAGACGCAAACTGGCTCATACTGGTTGCATTCCGACACGTCACCTAACGTGATAATTGCATCAACCTGGGACGCCTAGAAAGATTGATTGCCTAATATGGTGAAATCATGACACACAAAATATATTAAATTCAAAGCAGTATTAAGTGAATAATTAAAACACAAAATTGGTCCCCGCATGTATATGGGGTTTGAGATTGCGCTCCTATCATTCTTAGCTGAAACTCTAATTTGACGTCACAAAGATGCTATCAGTAGTTTAAAAGGGAACGTCTCAAACTATCGATCAGACTGAACCATATTTGTTATGTCAATGTGAATTCTCATATGTGAACACTGAAGATTGGGAGAAAAAGGAATCGAAGAAAATACTAATTTCAATATGATGAATGATGAAATGATGAAAGCGAAATATAATACTCTTTGAGCCCTTCATTTGTAAGGCAGAATTGTAGTTGGTGGAGCGTTTGGCGTGGCAGTCGATAAGTTAATGTGCAGTTCGATATTAACCTTAGCACTGCCACGTAACATTCTGTCTTTTATATTGAAGTATGATACATTAATGTTACTTGAAAAAAATATCAACAAATCTCATGTACAAGTCTTTAATTGTTACAGCAGAATTATGTGTTTTGAAGTGGGGATTATTTATAAAATCATTTTTCCATCATCGCATAAGATCTGATATTATTATTGTTCAAGTTTACGTGAAATGATTACTGGTTATGGAATCATCTGAGTAGGGGTCTAGGTTTTGAAAAGTAGAATTTTCGCATTAGGACGACATTTAATTACGTTTGATATGGTTTACACATCTATATGTCTCGTCTACAAATTGGGTATCATCAAGCCATTAAATAAATTTTCAATTTTATTAAATTTAATGACGTAATGATAACCAAACAAGAGTTTAAACTTGCAGTCCTGTAAGTTCTCTCAAAAGTAACAGTTATTTCTGTTGATGATGAATGACACATTTTGGTATATATAATGAAACTGGCATGTCCAATGTGAAGACTTTGAAATATATTCGTTGTCTAATATTTCCTTTTTGCAAAGCGTACTTGCACAAACTTACCCAGATAGTTTTCTCTGAATTGTGATGTACGACTATAGCTACAAAATTGTATGATCGTATGATAACATATTGCATAAATTCAACAAGTTCAATTATTGTATTTTTCTACACCTATCATTCAATTTTTCTATCTACACCAGTATCCTTTTAAACATAACCAATCTTGACAAACCTTTATCCATAAACTGCAATCAGACTTAAATTTCTGTCTTTATATGCCCCGAAAGTAACAATAAATTCGTTTAAGAATATGAGTTCTACTTTCGCTATTAAAATTACGGTCTCCTGTGTCGTCGAACGTTGTAATTTATTGAATTATAAAAATATTCTGTCCCTTAAAATTAGCATATAACAAACATCACAGATGCTGAGATCTCACCATCGTGACATACCTATACCAATCCTGTAAAGCACTACCACCATACTTTCGCATGAAAACCTGATGATGGCCACATTAGGCCGAAACATGTAGTTTACTTCATTCTTTATTAAATATCTTTTTTAGATATTGTTGTGTTATTGACTGATACCCACACCTATTGTTTATATTCACACAACGGGGATGGCTCATTTTATAATTAGTGGTTGAGAAAGTTTATTTCGTGCTGCATGTAGTTCTGAAATATATTTTTATATAAGTGCAATTTCACTGAGTTTTAAAGAGAGCCATTCTAATTCACCGGAATTTGGTGAAAATGGAAAACTTAGGATCGTGGGTAGTTTTTTTAAAACACGTAATTCCAGATAATCTGTATAAAGGCGGTGCGTATTCATTGAATGCATATAGTGAAAGGATAATTTTTTTGGATATATTTCGTAGTTAATATTCATTCTCGTCTGAGACCTAAAGTCTTCTAACCCTTATATGGGATTCGAAATAAACTACCATTTTTGCTCCAATCACAGTTTAAATCGTTCTTTTGTAGAGTAAATTATTTCTTATTGTAAGAAGAAGAGCACTTAGAAATTGTCTTTTATTTATTATGAAGGGGAAAAAGAAAAAATTCGATGGTGTATTTTTATCTTTCTTGCTGGTTTTAGTAACCATAAATTAAAAAATTAAAGAACAAATAATAATGATTCAGTCGCAAACCACTTAAATTCTTAGTCAGCTGACATATCTTTGAGAAATTACTTTTCCAAAACAAATTATATTTTCGAACAGGGGTATCTGATTGGGAATTTAAATTGTTTTAAACTGTAATTTGTTGTCAATGGAGCCAAACACGTCGGAATGTATTCTATTGAGCCAAATTCACAAACTGACACAACGAAAGAAATAAAATTTTGAAAAATTTTGTTCCTCTTATTCACAAGCTTATCAACGTGCACACACAGTAAACTTTTTAATTTTACTCCATATATTTTAATTACAATTTATAAATAAATCGTACTGTTCAGATTCATGTACACACAGTATAAATTTAAATTCCCTAAATCATTTCCTGTAAGCCATTCACTTTGCTAGAAGTAATGAAATAAACGTAAAAGCAGGTTTAATTTCGATTTGTACCAATTGCAGTATTCGAGTTGTATGTTATATTTTTTAAAGGTTATATGTATGTATTTTGGGGGCCGCGGTAGCACAGTGGTTAAGGTGTTTTGCTATATATCGGAAGGACGCTGGTTCGATCCCAGCTAGCGTCAGTGGATTCTTCATTGATATAAAAACCTTCCGATCGCACTATGGCCCTGGGGTCGACTCAGCCTCTAACAGAAATGAGTACCAGGTTGTCGTAGATTTTGGTATTTTCCTGCATAATATCAGAGTAGAGAGATATTTTAGATATGTGGACGACATTCTTATCATCTACAACGAAACCTTCACTGATATAAATGAGATTCACAACACGTTTAAAAGAATCTCACCGGATCTTAACTTCATTCTTGAACTGGAACAAATTAACGGATTAACTTTTCTGGACCTTACAATAAAGAACAAAGTGGTAGTTAACATCTACAGAAAATCTACTGTTTCTGACAACATTATCCCAAACGATTCTTGTCATCCGTCAGAACAAAAACTGGCTGCAATCTTGTACTTCACTAATAGTTTAAACTCGTATGACATAGACCGTGCGGAAAAACAGAAAGAAATGGAGATCATAAAACAAATCATTTCCAATAACAAATTCCACACATCTGTCTTAAACGGAATTAGGGGCAACAAAACAAAACCAGACTAAGAGAACCAACGAAAAAGATGGGCCAAATTCACATACATTGAAAAACAAACGCAATGCGTAACAAAAATGTTTAAAAAACCAACATAAAAATATCGTTCACCACCAATAGAAACTTTGGAGAGTTGCCAAGTCTACGACGAGGCCAAAAACCGATAAGTAAGACAAGAATGGTGTTTGTCGGTTAAAATGCCTCACATGACAGAAGAAATACACAGGACAAACCGGACGAACGTTTCGTGTGAGATTTCATGAACACTACAGTTATTACAAATACGCAAAAATAAATAAAAATAAAATTTCGCACAAATCGTCATAGACGAAGGCCACGCCTTTGGCCCCATGACCGATATTATGGACATAATTCACGTCTAGAAAAAAAGGCACAATGTTAGACACACTCGAGAAGAATTATATCTATAGAGAAACATATAACGGGATTAAAATAACGACAAATCGATAATCAAGAAAACCCTGATGTTCAAAACTTTAATACGACGCAACTCCAACAGAGGACAGCATACGTAGACACAGCAAGCATAGCTACAATACAGACTCACCATCACCTGCATGAACAGTTCACCGGAGACGTCCAAACTGACACGACTTAAGAGTACCATACACAGGACAGCATCAGTATCTTTACACACAGTGGACATAGTGGATACAGCTCTACAAGAAGGATAGTTTATACATCACAAGTGTCAACATACAACGGACCTTACACCCACTCAGCTAGCTACCAGTAAGTCTCTTCCACAATGATAATTAACTAAGTTTTAGCTCTAATGTAATATGCACCTGTTACAGTCAGATACTTCACCTTGAATATATCTGTCTAATCACAGATCTTAACACAAGGCGGAACCCTACGACACACCCTGTTGGGAAACAAATATAAACTAGCCAGACATGAACACCAATTAGAAGTTCAGTGGACAACACGGGAAACCTTGAGAAGCCATACCATACAAGCCTCACCGCACCAAACACAAGCACAGTAACACCCATAGTCCACTAAATAACTTAACGGTGACAAAACTGTCCTAATGTGTAACGCCAACTCATGTTCTAACCGTTGTAATTTGACAATATATTTCATTCAGTACCATATTTTATATTGTATATATTTGTAAATACTGGGATCCCCTTATCTAAACACCATCTTGGACTTATTTGACTGGGAGCCTGATGTATGACCTGTTAACAGGTCGAAATGTATGGTCTTTATACTCCGAATAAATGTTGTTGTGTTGACGTATACCTGTGACTTTATTGTATATTTTGTCAGAGCATTTAGTGATGCCCTCTGTAAATAAATATAAATTGTTAATTTGGAGTTGACGACTGTGGAAAAGCGACAATTAAGCATTAATTCGTCGAAATCACTTAGCAAAGGCTTCAAAAGCATAACATTTCCAATAATTGATGCAACTGTGAGCACATGTCGGTTGTACTCTTTAGTTGCAAGCATTGGGACTAAGGCAAGCATGTTTTGAATTTCCTGATTCAGGTCTTGTGGGATGTGACATTGTTTCAGCTGGTAAAAGGCTACTGTCTGCAGTGGAACATCGCTTACATCTTCAGTTTCGAACTGTGGGAGAATAATGGAATTTTATTTTTAAAAATGTGGTAAACGTTTTTATCTATATGAAAGCATAATTGCTCATTTACAAATTATATAACGGCTGTCCTAATCCCTCCACTAATATGAAAATAATTGCTTTCAAATGCTGAAAATCATATTATCTTTAGGATTTTCTGGAACTACCGTTTATTCAGTTGCGTTAAAATTTATTTTCATTTTGTATTCCGTGCATTATGTTTCTTCTTACTTTGTCTTGGGAAACCCAACATTTTCGCGTCGTTTTTCAGGTACTTTCTTTTAAAATTTAAACCAATGCGAATCTCCATATTCCATTATTACACTTGGCAATACAGGTGTAGATGTTCTCTCCTAAATATTTAACAAATATTTTTAACAACTTCTTATATATACCTGTTTCTACTTATAGTTTCTTCTTCTGAATTTCTCTGGTAGATCTTAAAAACTATAACATATTCTACAAGTATAAAAAAAATATTTGAAAATTATCTGCAAGTTCAACAGATAGCATAATTAGATAGCAGTATCCGATGCTTGTAATGGATGTCACCGTAATGCAGGGCCATGTGAATGAGAAACTTGGGCACCTAAATCTGAATTACGTTAGGAACCCTAGACCAACAGATTGAGGGACACTGTAGGTGTTTTGTGGTTAAAACAAGGGATAAATACCTTGTTTAACGAAAAAGTAATTCAGAAGGTTTGTGGTCAGTCCTAAAATGTAATATGGTCAAGCTGATATCCTTCTCGACTGCGATACAGCTTGGAATCTAAGAGTGTTGGTAGTTCCTAAACAAATGTTAATTAATATATATTTTTAATTTTTAATCTTATACCAAATATAATAATTGTGGTTCAGATAATTTATTGTGAATATCGTCAGAATTTTTTCACCCTAACATAATTGGTGAGATAAAATAAGAAGCAAAATATGGAAAAAGGGCAAAATGAATCGATATATACCACATCTTGGAATTGTTCTTAAAAAACATAAATAAATGGATTAATTAGGCTAAACATTTTAAGAGGAGATATAAAATATAAATTTTCAGGATGTGTTACGTAATGTCCGCTTAGATCACTTTTTGATGTGGAAAGTTAGTTGTGTGTAAGAAGGAACTAAGTCAAATTAGACCTATCCAATAACAGTCACATGACAGTTTAGTGGTCTTCACGTAATATACAGCACAATGCAGTTTAAATGTACAATTGGCGGTGTTGCTGTTCAGCAGTACGCTGTTATGCACTGTGATATTGACAGCTAAGGGGGGAAGTTTAGTGCTGCCTTCTTGTACTCTTACTGGCATCTATTTGGCCACATAATTAACGAGGGAAGTAGATGGATTCGCCCTTTGTAAATGAAGAAATGATGTGAAATTATGTAAGAGTTATTTGGAAAGGTGGAAATGCTCAAATTCAGGAACATATTAAAAACAGATTGAAGTCGGGGAACGCTTGCTATCATTCGGTGTAAGATCTTTTGTCTTCCAACATTCCATTCCAAAAACAGAGATTAAGACGTAGTGAGAACAGTAAACTTGGTATGTATAAAAAATACATTGTACTGTATTATTGTATGTGTCTCAGGAATGTGAAAATAATTAGGTTAACTGAGGAGAAGATACGGAAATTTATCAGGTGAAATAAACAAGTTAGCAGGAATCAACCTTTTTACAATAAGTGAAATTTGAGAAATCACTGCAATTTAAATGCAAAGAAAGAATTATAGGAATCAAGAAATTTTATTACAGTATTTATATTTTGAATTTATGTTTGACTTAAGCATCTCTAATTACTGATGTAAGGCACAATATTCTGTTCACAGTACGTGCTTGAAAACAAAAAAATATACCTTCATGACTTACTTTTAAGGCTGAGGAAATAATGATTTGATATAGAGGATGTCCCAGGAGGAATGTGTCAGACTTCGGGAGGGTGTTCCTTATGTTAAAGTATACCGATATAACCCAAAACACCTATGTCCAAAGTTGAACGGTTACAGAGATAATGGCCAGAGAAGTTTGAAACTTTGACAGCTGTTAAACTCTTATTGATTACCAAATAAATATTAAAACTGGCAGGAATATGTGGTTTCTGTAGTGTTAATATCTGTACTTAACATCAAACTAACTTGTGAGTGACATAAAGCCATTAAATTGAACTACAAAAACACTCGCACTCATGTCATACTTGTCCTTAGGGTTCCAAGCACTAAACATGAGAAAGTCCAGCGGTGACCTAAAATGGCTGAGTAGTTAGCGTGAGATGAATTGCTGTCATATGACACCACACTCAAGGACGGAAATGGATACGATTGTCAGCTGACAAGTACAGTGTGTGGACCCGCAAGAAGACCATACTATTCTCTGGCCATTATCTCCGTAACCGTTCAACTTTGGACATAGGTGTTTTGGGTTATATCGGTATACTTTAATATAAGAAACACCCTCCCGAAGTCTGGCACATTCCTCCTGGGACACCCTGTATATAATATGTAATGGGCAGTTGAAAGAAGATGAAAATTTGGAGAACAATACAAATTCCAAATATTTCCGAAATATCGTTCAAATAAATTTCAATAATATAATACATTATTAGGGTTGGTCAACTTGTCGGCCTGCAGCATAGAAGATCTCTTGAGCGCTGTATATTATTGAGACTGGGCTGTCAGAATTTAAACATTTTGTGTCCTTCTTGTAGCTAAGTAATTTCTGGCAAATTTGTAAGCTTGCTGGGGTTTGGACCATAGTCTTTACTGTATCAACTGGTTTGTTTCTTTTATCTCTTTAATAACAAACGCGGATGAAAAGTGTGTAGAGTCAGTAATGTAATTATATTGCTTTCAGGGCGTTTATTGCATAATTGATTGTTGTTTCTGCAAACCTTCTGAGAAACCTCAACATACGGACAAAGATATGAATTCAGAAGTCCCATAAGTACAGCCCAAAAGCAAAAATGTTTGAATTTACTGTAGCCGAACTCCAAGCCCTACATCAAAACTACATTTGGTTTGTCCTAAGTGTTGCATTTTCGTAAAAACAACCACAGTGTGAGCCGACAGCTGTAACAGTTACGTTATTTGTTTGTGTTCGGGAGTATTCAAGTTCGTTTTACAACAACAACGGTGTTACTGCTTACTGAAAACTTCCATAGACACTTCAGATTCATCTAGTCAAATGCAGGAGAGATTACTTCATTATTCCTAAATAGACTTCTTCGCAAATTTTTTCCTATTCTTTTTTATCGAATATCCTAAAATTTAAAAACTGCATTCATAAGGGCTATTATTCAGTGGGCAGTGTTAATTAACTACCGTCGTTGTGGATCATCCTGTCAGGTCTACCTTTAAGGTTATTGACACATTTTGAATGGTTGTGTATGTTTACGTATTCCCTTTCAACACACCGTCTTTTATACAAATTATATGGGGACATATATTTTATAATTCAGAAGGGTTGTGCAAAGCATCATAAACAATTCTTTGGGAGGATAATTTAAACAAATTTTTGAAAGAATCACATAAGCTTACAATTTCACTGAGTACTTATATCAATGGTCGCAGAATTCAGTTAATTAAAAAAACTGTGCGATTTATTTTACGTAAAAAAAGACAAAATATTTTGTGTGAAATGACACTTTCACTGCTCTATTTGTCACACTGCAGTACCTTCAGTTCTGACATTCAGATGCATAAAATTCCTTCTGTCTTATAGAATATGGACAAACGTCATAATTTCCTTTGTACAATGTGTTCTGGCGAACACTGAAGCAACTAGACATTGTAAAATATTCTTTTTTGAGTGTGGTTTTCAATGCAGTGAATAGAAAAAAGAAGGCTGACTCGACCTCAGAAAAACAATGTACCCTAAACTATAAAATTCAGCCATTTTCCAGGCAGTTGTATGACCCCATTTATTCAGTGCAACTGCTTGCAGCTAAAGACTCACACGTCTTTTTTTCCCAAAATCTTTATGAAGATCTGAGAACATATCTGCCGTTTATTTTGCATTCGATCCTCCATAAATTAAGCTCATTCGCCGTTCGCTGGCAGCAGTTTCACAAATTGTTGCAACCGTTAGGAGAACTGACATTTCTACACAGCAGGTATCAAGAAATATGCCTGATTTCAGTCTCTCTAACAAAGGTTAATTTGTAAGTTACGGATTTAGAACAGTGACAATTACGATTTACATTCTTCAGCGTTAAGTGGCAACTGCATTCCAAACATATAAATAAACCAATAATTGGTGCAACTGTGAGCAGGTGTCGGTCGGAGTGTTTAGTTGTAAGCGGTGAGGAAGAAGGGAAAGACAAGTTCTGAAGTTCGTAATTCAATCCTTCTGGACAGTGGCACTCTTTGAACTGGTTAAATGGACCTTCCGGAGGGGAACATTGCTTACATATTGGGGATCGAGCAGTTGAAGAAATAGTGGAATTTCATTTAAAAAATGGGTAAACATTTCTTGCTTTATTAAATCCTAAATATTTATTGAAATATTCTATAAAGATTTTCGCAGAACCTCCGTAGCTGTTTATTGGTCGAAATGCAGAAATTTTCACATATTTTTCTGGTTAAGAACAAAGGATGAAAATCTCAACTTTTTAAAATAAAGTCACAACATATCTACGCACTTCTACTCTATAAACTTGTCGGCCGGATATTGCACTCGTCTGGGTAACAATTCCTTTTTATCAGTGTGCACTTAGTTCCTAAACAAATGTTAATTAATTTAATATTTAGTTTCTCAATTTTATTTGATTAAAATATGTGTAGTGCAGATATTTATTTATGGTAATCGTCACAATTTTCTTCCTCTGACATTTCAAGAGCTGATAAAATATGGGACAAATATGTGAAAGAAAGGCAGAAAAAAAGATTAGCGTTTCGTTGAATTTTTTTGAAATAGCGTAAAGAAACACAATAATTTAACAGGTAGGACGGCCATTTTAAATGGATGATATAAAATGTAAATTCTCAGCAATTCCATATATTGAAGCAAAGTGCCTGTGTTTGTCGGGGTAGGGCAAAATGTAATAAAAGTTAGTAGTCCTTTAATGGTTAAGCTATATTGGGCAGTTGGCAAACAAAGTGTTTCAGAAAAAATTCCTGCGCGATGGAACAAATTGACCTGTTCAGTTCATTAGTTTGTTTGTACTTGTGACTTTAAAATTTTTTTCGGTTTTCATGAACGAAATCATATTTTCATTGGAACTTTCATTAAAAAATTAACGCCAATTGTCGGAGTAAAATGAGAACTTGTTTCGTTCAAATATCCGCAGTAAATACTTATTTTGAAATATCGTAAACAAATTTATATTACAACAATGTAGCAACTGAATCGTTATTAATACAAGGAAACTTTTGTATTTTTGTTAATTTGTCGTTTATTCCATCAGCGTGCTGTCATTTCCTTTGTTGTTCTCGTCTTTCTGGATAAGGCAATTTTGATATCTCTTTCATAAATAAATATATTTTTAAATAATTGATTATTTCTATCAGGAAAAATTCCCTCCCGAGTAAAAGTTACATTTTGAACATAATCGATTCCAGTAAGTTAATGGTTGGAGAAAGCAACAGAAATAAGTTCAAATTATATTCAAATACTAGGTTAGTAACATTTTTGTGTTCAATTCATGAAGGGACCAAATAATTCTTGAGTGACAAACGTAATATCTGCATATGCCATATTTTAGAGGTAGAATGTTAACTGTCTGTCAGAAGAAACTGTGTCACAGTACCCTACACAATAACAGTCACATGACAGTTTAA
>Ga0123354_10006432_pt1 | contig 17452 bp, 9 predicted proteins | sample TergutLab28metaG_2_FD_97872 | JGI IMG/M metagenome (GOLD analysis project Ga0123354, IMG submission 97872) | Labiotermes labralis P4 segment gut microbial communities from Petit-Saut dam, French Guiana - Lab288 P4 | ecosystem: Host-associated > Arthropoda: Insects > Digestive system > Gut ...
AGCATATGGAGTTCCTCTTGCTCTGAATGACGAAATGAGAAACTGGAAGAGACCGCTGTGAATTTTGAAAGGCACATATTGCAAGCCTCAAAGATGGTGGCAATAAGGGTCTTCTTCACATTGGATATAAATCAACATCTGCACGGCTACATTCCTAAAAACCTAGTCAATTAAGATTATAGTCCTTTGGCGTGTGACGCCGTGTCGTTAGATAAGCAGATGTCGGTGTTTCAGAGGAAACTGCTGGCTCCACTTTCTGGGTAAAAGATTACCCTAAATTGCAGGTTGGAACGTTTAAAGGAGCACTTATCTACAAAATCGTGCGACATCATATCTGGAAAACGGTAAATTCAATATCGACCACTGAAAAAAATCCCAAATTCTCAGAGGACGCGCCTTGTTTTGATTGTATAAAGTAAATGATTTAGTATATAAACTTCCAGCTACAATATTAAGCCCATAAAATTTATGCATTCTGTATTATTCTCAAATTAGTACGGATATTTTCTTATAATATATTTTTAATGGAGAAGTTGTGTGAACTATGTGAAGTAGGAAAAAAAACTGTGAATGTAATATTCATTTAATACATGTTTCTTAGTATGTGAACTCCGCACCTGTATTCGAAGCGTGACTCTACCGGTTAAGAAGCCCAAATATGGCGGCGATCAGTGTCTAGTCGTATCGCCTGACGTCGAGCCCGAGGTGACGTAACAAACTGATTGGGGAGAAGGGATGAACTGGAAAGTCAAGGCATAAATGTGAGGGCACTGTCAAAATGGGTCGTAAAGACAGTGAAGGGCGGAAGGGACACATTTGAACAAGGGTACGTTTGAACATTGTAAATCACACAGTATTTTTTAAAAGTTTCGGAAACCTGCTCCTACTACGATGTGGCAACAATGTAAGCTTCTCGTGTCACACCGACTGCAGTTCAGTTGGCCATTTGTCTGGCATTGACGCTGGTGATGCTTATTTGGACGTATAAATATTAATTTTGTTGCTGTCATGCGTAAGCCCACAGTGTTGTCTCGAAATATGCTGCAAACTTTTTCCATATAGTGTTGAAGAGGTGAGTCTTTACGCTGTTTTTCACATACTCGCGGAATATGATAATTATGACCAGTTAAATGTAATATTACACAATATTATCCGGCGACGTCAGGCGCATTTCGGGCTTATTCAAACCTGCAAATTACGTGTTTAGCAATTCCGGTCTTCATTTATGTATCTTATTATATTTTGTCAATATATTATCTGTAAAGAAGTAAACCATTTGAAAACAGAAGTCTATCTGAAAATGTAGCACAAAGGCAAATTAGAAAATAAATTAGACTCAGTTGTTACAAATAATTAAATTTGTCATTGCTGTCAAAGTAAGGTTAGACTATGGCTACCTAAAATGTATGTTTCCTCTTGACTTTTTCTCCCGTTTTTTGTAAATATGTCGTGTGTTTCAAAACGCATGTATTGCGATCTTTTTAATCATTGAAGATGTTGCATTAAATGCAGCCAGCGATTATTGTGCATTTCGGGAATCGCATGATGGTTAGGTAATACATAAGGAACGGACTGTCATGGTCAGTTTTCCACCACACTACAAATATCGTCTGCAGTCTATTGACAAAGCTATCATGGCACCTTTTAAGGCAAAATACGCTGTTGCACAAAATGACCGGATGGTAGCCCACCCCGGGAGAGGGGTGAGGTGGGTTCGGAGAAATAGCTACACGTTATCCCACAAGTACAATCACCTGGACATATCCTGTCGTATTTACCATAAAAATATTTCTCTGTTTTGGAACTTGGAAAATTGTATGTAGTCAAACACAAATGTGTCACATGAGATGTATTTAATGACTATATAATGGACAACTACATGTTTCGGCCTGTACTGGCCATCTTCAGGTTGTCTTAGGGGAACTTATGATCTTACTATAAGCATGCACATTTGTGTTTGACTACATACAATTTTCCAAGTTTCACACACACAACGGGGATGACACACTTCCTAGATATTTCTGTGTTTTAAAAGTCTGAAATTTGGCCGTTTCCAAGAAATGTTTTCAGTGATAAAGATTTTAGAGCGACATCTGCTCTATGCGGTGGCAGTAACTGACACTCGGTGCACGGTTAGTGGGCCTGACAACATCATCATAGGCACAAGTAGGCAGCTCTTTGGAAAAGAAGGTGTGTGCTGAACGGGTCGTCCATATCCAAGAGTTTGTCCCAGACTAATTAGAAGTGGTGGACAGTTCAAGGAAAGATAAAAAATTCTGAATCTGACTCTTGAGAAGGAGCGTGTTCAGGATCTTGCTGATGACATGAGACTATCAGTCCCCAGAACTTGGAAAGACAGTCCAAACATGTCACGACACTGTATGAAACAGACTCCGACTGATATGATTCAGATTTTACCACCCACGAAACCGACAAATTTACAGACTGCAAAAATGGAATGGACTGCATTACCTATCCAATCGATCCAAACGATTTCGTACTGGTAAAATTCGCAACAAAGAAGACAGCGAAATATTTTGTGGGACTGATTCAAGAACCGGGGCCTGATAATTACAAAGTCAAAATTTCACATGTTGGATACTTTGTTGTCTAATTGCTGAAGACACAGCAGTAATAGATCCCAGTGATTTTCTTTTGAATTTACCACATCCAGTGGTTTTAGGAAGCGGTCGTGGAATGGTGACTATGATTTTTACTTTGAACTTGTCAGGTTAGAATATTAATTAAGGCTTATGTTTTTTGAGTTTAGGAGTTTCCCTCATTGGAGGTGAATTTCAAACAACACTTAATAAGGACGTAATTTTACATAAGTACATTTGTCACGTATTTCCCCTCAAGATTGATGCAGTTTATTGTGCATTACTACTGACTGTTCTGTTGAAAATTGTCAATATGTCAATATGTCCCGTACTGGTTCAGGGGTGTCGCAAAATTTGGGCGACTTTTAACAAAATATAGGGGTAGATAAAATGGGGGTTGTATTTAAAATAAGTAAACGTGGGAAGTTTGCATATTACGAAACAATAAGAGGAAGTGTCATATTGTACGTAGCTTTTTGTTGCAATCGATTATCTCTTTATTTCGTTTACAAAATAAGGATTTCAAAACAAATGTTGCAACGTGCTCCCTCTCCGTGCATGAGTGAGTTCACTGTATCTGTCTGAGAAAATAAATGAGGGGCAGTTCCAGTGAACGTTCTCTTTCCATTAAAATCGGGGTATTTCTTTACCAGTTGCTATCAGAAAAAGACGCTTTGTCTCATTTATTTCATTCTACACATCTTCACTTTTATTCTAATATTTGTGATAAACTGTTTAAAAAAGAACCAATAAGATGCACTTTTCTTTTTTAATTTATTCTAATAATCATTCCTCTGCATATTTCGAATAGAGTAACTACACATCATCAGAATGCAGTTACTAGCTGCTAACACGATCAGGGTTCCATTATGATCGTGTTAGCAGCTAGTCAATGACGATGCACAGTAAATACCATATGTTGCATATACAGTATAGTAACTGTCTCCTGATGATGGATAGTTACCCTATGCGAAACATGTAGAGGAAAGATTATTATACTAAATTAAGAAAAAAGTGCATCTTGTTGGTTGTTTGTTAAACAAATATATCACGATGCACGGTCCAGATTATGTGAAATTTTTTGTGACAATGTGACAGATACCAGTGACAGACCGTTTAATGTAATTAGTGTGATAATTCTGTGAAACACGACAGAGTTCTTAGTGACGGCTACATTCTCATAAACTACTCTTATCCATTGATTCATTTTTTAAAATTTTAATGTTAATTTCGTCAGGGTTTCGAAATCATTAACTTAGCTTGTGACATCAGAAGACAAACGTGTGTACGAATTTCAGATCTGTGAAGATGGTTCGGTTCAAGCAATAATAAAAAGTGCTGGAAGAAGTAATGTTCATGACGATATCAGCTATCGGCTCAGTACGCGTAAAAACTTGTCATCCATCTTGTTGGCGTGTCAGCGTAGAGATAAGGGCCTTGTGTGGACAGGGCAGCAAAGGGTCTGACATGACGTGGCTCTGGGTTCTTAGCGTCCCTTCCACGCCGGGGATTAAAGTCCACATTTCTCTCCATCCTAGGAGGGCAGATTATCATTATATCCGACATGATAGATGAATTGAAACAGTGTTTTTTAAAGAAAATGTTTCTTTACAGGTCATTCCAATGTCCGAACCATGCAAGACGAACACGATCTTAGCGTCTACATAACTGTCTGTCGTGAACATTATTATTGTCCTGCATCTCTCTCTCTCTCTCTCTGGAGGGACAAACAGCTTCATCGGCCAAGTGTTTAGTTCTCACATTCTTATTTCATTCATTTTGACACCATGTTTTCTTGCAGTTGGGGATCACCTTTACTGTAGCAGTACTCTCACCCACATTTGAAACTTTTTATGCGACAAAACGGCGTAACGACTCAGAAGGCCACATTATCGCGATCATGTGGTTACGTAGCACTCCTGTTTCTTATTCGTGAAGTCCAGGAAAAATAAAAACCTTGGAGTCCAGGTAGGCATATTTGTAATTTTTATGGTTCCTCTCTTCCCTTTCAGGCAGTTGCCGAACTGTTGCTATCTTAAATAACCCTGTGACATCTTTCTTGCGATTCCTTGAAGTTCAGTTCTTATTATTCGGTAAAATACAAGTGCATAATTACAATAATATTTGTGTCGAGAAAGCCTCTTATAAAAGCTTATTTAATTTTATTTCGCAAATGATATTTTTGGTAATCAATGAAGGATTTTCGTTCATAAACCGTGACAACCATTCATTTTTATAAGCGTTCGCATAAGTAGCCGAAAACACCTATCAGTTTCGAGGTTTGTCACGTTTGTCCGTTCTTCTACCCGCCTGTCTACATGTATCAGTTCGTTTCCAATAAATGCATTTTCGCGAAATATGATATTGAGGACTTCACGAAAGTCTGTCGAGATATTTCAAATTTGGTTAAAATCGGGGAAAAAATATATGTCACTCTTACATGGAAACATTTATGTTGACAGCAGTAAAAAATGAAACACATTCTTACGTCTTTACGACAAGGCTTAACGGTTTTATATTGTTTTAGAGCTACGTGTCAACAACATCACAAAGGAAATCATTCTTGCTTTTCCATTGCAAAAAATATTTCCTCTAACGCACCACTTTTTGACGTACGTACATTGACCATCTTGTTCGTAGTACAAAATGGTGTTTGTTTCTTGTGGGTCCAGACTCTCCTGGGTCTCGAAATTTGACTATCCTTTCTTAATTACATACCTGGCCAATGCACGTGCTTTTCAGAGCGTCTCATGCTGATAAGAGTAGCAAAATAATTTATGTATTATTACCTAAATAAAAATTCCACATGAATGTTTGATTTACAGTCTTTACTGAACGGCCTGTTGGCCCTGTATTACTTCTGATACCGCCCGAGGAATTTTAGTATAAATATATAGTCCGTTGTGGGTTATTCCAATATTTCTAAAGCTCTGTATAATAACAGTCTTACATTACTTTCTGTGGTTCTCCTTTATTTAAAACGAGACCAGAAATTTTATTTGCACTACATATTTAATATAGTAGGCTATAAATTTATTTTACTCTTATTTCGTTAAAAGTATTGACAAAATTATTTAAAGTACACTTTTAATTTCATTGAGCTCAGAATTTGTTTTATTAAATTATATTGCGTGGTAAACACTTTTTGAGGAAGTTAGCTAAGTTCCATACGACTTTAATTTTATAGTCATTATGTGCGAACTACATAAGCAGATTCTAAAATTCTACTGTCACGCTTTAGTGCAGACCACTGGCACCAAATTTATTCGAAATCCATGCAATAGTTTTGGAGATTAAACATAAACCACGTCAACTTGCAATGTGCACATCAAGCTGAAAATGCAGTCATGCCTGCTTGACAATAGGCACAGTGGCGTGGCATGTCTTGCCCTACTCTCAAGTCTCAGACACTGCACAAAGTGTTCGTACGTATACCAGTCCGTAAACGTAACAAAGTGTCAGATTGTCACAAGAATTATAGAAAATGTTTCAGTAACATACAGAGAGCAATTGTGAGTAGACGGATGAGTCGTAGTGCTATAGACTTCCCAAAAAGCCACAGTGATTTGTTGTAGACACTGGCCTGATAATAGTCAATCAGACGTTGTATATGGAGCAGTGGAAGAAAGATACTTGTCTGGCAGCTTTCAGATAGATGAAGGGAAGTCTTTCAAGTTCTTCTGGATTATTTATTACCAACAGAAGTCTTTTATCAGATTTGAAGCTTTTTAAAATGACTTCCAGCTTCAGCCAGTGAATAGAAACGTCTATTTTCGTAAGAGAAGCTTACTATTAACATTAAAGAAGGATTTTCCTGCCACTATACCAACAGTACCCCCTATCAGAAAAACATTTTCCACCGGTAATTAAATTTATTTCAACTGTCCTTGATTATTTCTGATTAGAAACATTTTATCCTTTAAATGGTGGTGTAAAAGCGAGATACAACTTCGCGACACCCGCTTGAGGACAAAAATGTGAAAAATGTTTAGAAATTAATGTACCTGGCCAACGGCACAGTACGCCGAGACAGGTATGTAGTCAATCCTTCAGGGTGCAGAGATGAAGCTCGTGATTTTCCATAAGGAAAAATTTATTTTGTAATTACAATGCAGACCTTAGGAGTAAGTCCTAAGGAATAACTTTAAAATAATCGATGATATATAAGACCAACATAAACCAACTGTTTATAAAATATGTATCTTTGAACGATGCTGTTTCTCGGAATCCCTTGTTGTGTTCCATATAGTATTAGAATATACTTAATGCTTTTTATACAATAATTTAACGATGGAGGAATAGTTAATTTTTTGTTAGAACTGGGCGTAGGTTTCATCAAATTTTATGTTGTAACTCTGGATTTATATGCAACAATTTTTTCGCGCACCGAAGTTAATTACGTTCAGGTTTATTTTATATTTCAGTAACAATTTTGAAGATACATATCGGTTGGCAGTGTCAAATATCTAAACTTCTTTAGGTTAATACGCTGTAAAAGATAAAGTGACACTTTACATCTCGTATTACTGGACTGTAGAACAAGAGGACTGCATAGGCTGCCTAAGAGCTAAAGACAAGCGTATGAATGGCGAGACAGTTAATAACAATTAATTTTTGTTGGAGACGATAAAAACTGAATATCAGCACTAGAAGAAGAGTTTTTGAAATTCGATAAGACATGGACAGTACTTACTGAAGTGAGTACTAAAATTTCATTAGCAAATTTTAAAAGGACCGAAAGAGCACAGGTATACTTGTTCAGACCGGTGTCAGGTTGTGGCACAATGGATAAAATAGAAACAAATAAGAGAAGAACATAATATGTTTAACTTAAACGCAGTAATAACGTGATAAAAATAAATTAAACAATTACCACAAATTTCTTCACACTAGGAAAGTTGCTGCGACAGAAACCGCAAGAAAGAACAGAAAGTGCCGCTATACAAGACGCAGGGGTCAGTTGATAATCAAGTTGGGCATGGAAGAGGCCAATTGGCGGCGGCGGCTGCTGCTGCTTCTAAAGCAGACAGAGGAATATTTTTTTAAGAATATGAAAGGTAGACAGTGCTTTAGGTATGAAACTAGGCCTCAAATTACGGTCTGAGACCGAGAGAATAACCACTCAGTTCAGGACTGTAGTAAGTGTATTAAATCAGGCAAAATCCGTATGCCACAATATTAATTGAACAAGCCTCCTGAGCGATTCATTAGTCTGACTGGAATATTCTCATCTGTAGATCATTTCGTCCTTCCCGTTACAGTCCCACTGCAAGTCCCGTGTAAAATCTCACCATATTTTAGTTTACTCGAACAAAAATTCATGGTAATTAAGTACACCGAGAATAATATAGTGTCAGGTTATTCTTACATCTTCTTATTGCACAACTCCTCGAAGGTCGTTCTCTTCTCTGCGAAATGCGCATTACAATCGCTGTGTCCTTCCGTCCGTCTACTCATCTTTCCTTCCACCTATACGCATGACACAGTGCGTATCTTCATGACACTTGATACTGAGAAGTTGTAAAGGAAGCCATCGAGCCCTGTCATTATTTGACTGTAATCTGGAAAATATGACAGACACTTCGTATGAAATCTGGATGCATCTCTGCTCGCATTTCTAAGTACACAAACATTCTTATCATCTCACGCGAAAAAAGAAAGAAATTATTACTATTTTATTCAGCACTGAAAAGACTTTTCTTCATTTTAATGCACTGCTTCAATAAAGGATGACATTTAAATTTTAAATATCTCTGTTTTGCAGACATCTTTAGTATTTTCTGTATTCTAGAAAGGCACCAAAATTTGGAGTGTTGTGTGAAACGTGGCAAGGTATTTACAACAACCTCACTGATTAGTGTTTGAATTCAGATCATCACAATTACAACCCACCCAGCTCTTCAGTCATTATGCCTGCATTTCTCCCAGGGAAGTGGTGGAACAGTAATCTTATAAATAACTGGACACTATTAATATTATTTACATTAATTCACAATTGTTGGAAGTTACAGGTGTGTTGAATGTATGGATGCTTCTTTGAAAAATTTATTCACTACTAGCCTCGGTATCACTCACACAGCTTTTCACTTTCAGGGTATAAAACAGACTCTTCTTTGCGTTAGGTTTTCAAAACTCGTAAGCTTCAAGTTCATCCCTCCTTAAATATTCTTACTATTCCCGACTGGCTAAAATGTTAAATTTCTCTGCTTCCTAATAGTTCCAAAAGTAAAAATTTTGAATATTTTAACACCATTGGCTTCTATTTATGTAACGTTGTTTCATTGTCTTCACCTATGTGAACTCCTTCACGCGGCTCACTGATTTCTTTTAATGTTCAAGTGTGCCTAATATTGTAAATCTTCCTAGCAAGATTTAAGATGTCCAAAAGCTATCAAAATTTACAACGTCAATTTTTCCAAAACGTTCCCTAAGCCATCAATTTTGACATTGACAAACATCGAAACTGCTAGCTCACTATACCCACCTCAAAACTCTCTGTCCCTGTAAGCTGCTATTCAGACTCCTTACAATTTCCCTTCCATCATAAAGTAAATTACTAATTTTACACAAATCTGACATATCTACCAAATGTATAATTTTGACTCTTAATTAAAGACTTAAACACCATGAACCGATTACAGAATTTGAATTTCACAAACTGAAATACCACAGACAATAAAAACACAGCGAATGCCCCAGATCTGTTAGGCTATAGGTTACACATACAGCATAAATCCTTTAGTATTTGGCAGGTCAGTGGTCGGATTCTACCTACGGAGGCCGACTGTCCTGAAGTAGAATTGTGGCAGTGACATATCGCAAGCGCACTCTCAGTGGCGTACGACTTACACAATACGACATGCTGCCACAACACTAAATTAATGTAAGAAAATCAATCAATGAGTGTATTTTAAAAATGTGACTTTAGCAAGGAACAGTGTAGCTTCCTGAAGATGATCTTAGGATCGAAACATGTTGGAGCAATTTTAGATGTTTTAATATAAAATAAATACTATGTATGTGCATTAGTTGGTGTGCTAAATGATTCTACGAAATGCACAGTGCAACGATGAAGATTACTTAAACACATTTAAGGCTTTAAATGTTAATGTGGTAGGGATACAAAGCTTGGGGCTTTGACAATATTTAACACAGAAATAATTTATTGGGAATGCTTTTTGCAAACATGGAGACTCTTTACGCTAAGCGATGCGAAGAACGAAATTCTATCAGATAGCGTGAAATTATCTCCGTTGGTGGAGTGATCCATGTAATATGGCGTCTCACTTCCTCCCATTGTGAAATTTCGTGTATGATATATTGATTTCGGATAATGAATTCAAGATAATTTAGTGAAGAATTCAACACCATTCATGTATGCGATGGTCACTCCAACCTGTACATACCGCTAGAGCATAACAGGTATTGATGGCTTGCAAGTAACTACACACCGGATCATAAATATGCACATGCACATCATGCAGCTATTTATTGCCTTCCGGATTCGACATCTGCACTGAATGTTTACCGGGCTGAAAGGAACCTGAAATCATACAAACATATTTGCTTCGTACCGGATGTGTCTCCTGTGTTTAGTGCCGTCCTGAATCGAGGCTGACCACTCATCTTGATCTGTCAAAAATTGGACCAGTGTGAATGTTAATTGTACCAGTTAGTACTAGCACTGTGCTAGATATGGCGGAATATGAGCGAATGGCGTTGTGACGCCAATTTTTCTGAACCTGAGAACTAGATATGGCAAGTGGACATATTTTCGGTTCAGCCCGTTTACCTGCGGGGAAGAGCTCAACATTGAATAGCAGATTGGGTCTGTCCCAGAGCCGGCAAGAACGTTTGAGAGATAGAAAACCTCTTCTTACCGCGGCCCTCAATCATAAAATTTTTTTTGGGTTATCTACTCCTGAAGCTTATAACTATGCTGACTACGTTATCTGGAGTAAATAAGTTAATAAATACATAAACCAAGACAGGCAGTGTATTGTACATGTAACAGTGAGGCGCGTTCTTGCAACCAGTGTTGCAGTGGTGAAGCAATAAGTAGCTTATTACTTATTCTAAGCGTGTTAAACTTAATTATAATTAATTAATTAACCTTAATTATACGGCATGCAATGCACATGCGCCATATTGTCATGTGGCCTGTCCGGCTCTACAATATTTATCAACATTATTCCATAAACGGCACGAATTTTTTTTTTAAAAAAGTTACTGAACACAGAAAAATGTGTTTTGATTTTCTCTACAAATTTTGTCCGAAACATTTCGCAGTCTAAGAAAAACTGAACGAAATAAGATCATAAATGTATATTGATATTCACGTAGCTTACCGGTTATTCTTGTTAGATTTAAATTAAATATTTATTTTTTATTTCATTAAATATTTACAATAATGGTTACTTTTCCAAGTAATATATACAGATCTTATATAAATCTAGTTTTTGTTCAGTAAGCCATTAAAATTCTATTATTTTAAATGTAATACTATCATGCGGGTTCTATCAAGATGTAGCCGATCATTTTTATTATAGTTGTTTATTAGGATTGCTGGCGTCATTTGCGGACGGTTCATGGCCATGCGTTTTAGGTTAATCTGTCAACGTATATTCAGAACCGTTGGTGATAGGTGGGAGGGGAGAGATTTAAATGAGAAAACGTTAGGAGCGGATAACGGAAGTTAGCAGTCCAGCAAGGAAGTCAGTCGCGTACGAGAGGTGTGAGTGAGGGAGTACAAGTGACTGTGTTATTTTAATAAAATATGATTTAGTTGTTTAACTTGGTAGGGCACGCCTTTTTAAAATTCTATCAACAATAAATTGAGTAAATAAAACAATAAGTAAATAAAATTAATTAAAAATATATGTGATTCGGTGAACCACACTCGTTTCCCGAAACAGGATCGCCTCGCCTACCAGACTGAGCGCGTTGGAACAACAAAGTTATGAAGGGTGATCGTGTAAAAAGTGTGTGGAGGTCAAACATAAATCGCTCCCTGAAATTTCAATAGAGAGACCTAGATATACAATTTCATTTAAATCCCTAATGTTTATTTGCTTATGAAACATGTGAACACACAGATGGGTAGATATGAGAATTCCATTGTGCGTTCAATATAAAGAGCTGGCAGAACAAAATAAGAATATCCTGTTTTGTGAAATCGAGGTTTTTTTGTTAGTGTTTGTACAAGAATGAAGTCTGATTGCTACCGTGTCTAGATAAATTAATGTATTTTGTACCGAAGTATTACAGTGACTTAAAGCAGCGTTTCCCGAAGGTGTTCAGCGAAGTGAAGGCAAAGCTTTCTCTAGAAAATTCCATTAGCATATAAACGTTTGGTTATAATTGCTACAAAATATAATTAAAATTATTTTATTTTCTCCTTGACAATGATTTTTTTTCTTTAAGACACTTCTTACTTGTTGCAATAATGGGAAAATATAGAATCCTGTTTTAAAAAGAAGCAAATTTTTAAGAATTGGCGTTTTAATTTTTAAGTTTCATTTTACAACACGTGGTGTATAAATTTTAATAGGTGTCCTTTAGGAAGTAAATTATTGGCCTTATGTAGAGACCTCGTCCATCCGTCTGTGAGTTCCTTTGCCCATCTGGGAGATTATAAACTTCTTAAATGTTTCTCGGATTTCCGTGAAATTTGGTACAGGTGTTCTTCAAGAGAGTGTGTCAAGCAGACGTGAATTGTATGAAATTCTGTTTAGCGACAGGCTTACATTTCCTACCCGCGTAAATGAAGCACATAACGTGAAACCCATAATGTTGCAAAGTAAAGAACACCTTGTTAAGGTCTGTAAAATGCGTAGCCGAATACACGATTGTAAATCTCTTTTTTCATTTCTTTTTCAAAGAATTGCGAATATAATGTTGAGCTCATATATATTATTCGCTTATAATAATAATAATTATTATTGTTGTTAGTCACTCGTTCTCTACTTTGTTGCTTTCATATATAAGTGATTATTTTATTAGGGGTTCCACAAAAAATTCGAGTATCAAAATATTCCGCCACCGAATTAAATTACCAACACTGGCTTAAATAAATACAGTCTTGAGAACTGCGCTTTTCTGGGCTATTACGCAGCGAATAGTGACAGCTCCTTACCGACGTTTTGGGACAACCTATCTGTCCCATCTTCAAGCGGACCCTTGAAGATAGGACTGATTTGTCTCGAAACGTCGATAACGAATCACCACTACTCGCTGCGTAATAACCCAGAAGAGCACAGTTCTCTTCTGAGTTGCAACAGAAGACTGAAATCGCGCAAATTAGAATCTTGAGCACAAAGTCGACTATTGCATTAGATTTGTAGATATTTAGTTATAAACATTAATAACTTCTCAAGATATAGGTCTTTAAAAGAGATTTTAAATTTTCAGTGCAATAGAAATTTTGGTCAGAGATATGTGGATTGCTGTCCTGTTGATTCTCATAGTGGTTTTCTAGTGTCTAGGAGGAAATTGCTGCTTCTAAATTCAGAATACCTACATACCTCGAGGAATGAAACGCATTCGTGCAATGTCATTACACAGAATACCGCAGTACAGTAAGCTTTTAGAATATATGTCAACAACAAGGAACATAAGGTCAACGATTCGAAGTGTAGAGTTGTAGACTTTGTGCCGACATGGGAGCTAACAGGACATTTTCAACAATTCGCACACTCTAATTCCCCCTCCCCAAATAACAATGTTCTCGTCCTTACTGTAGCATCATCATCTGTTTTATAGCAGGAAGAAGCATTCTGGTAATGGAATGTGGTACATTTTCTGCAGGATTATTATGGTAACGCTTCTGCATTGCTCTATGCTCTAATACTCCAGTTGCACCAAAACTCTTGAGGCCGTGTGGCAGATATTTTTAAGCACAAATAAACTTCGTTATAATCGCTGAGATATTCCAAAGCCTGACGACAATCGCACCCTATCACTTCCACATTTATTTATTTATTTTTTTAGTAGACAGTTATTTAAATATAGTATAAATATCGCAGACTTCAAAGACCAAAAGCTGACAGTCATTCGCTCCGTAGTTTAGGGGTATAGCAGAAAGCGCTACCTCTAGAAAATGAAGCTTTTTGTTAGCAAATGAATCAAGGCGTTGGATTTGTTTTTACCTTACTTTACAGCTAAATGTCCTTGGATATAAAATGAAATTTAAAATTAGTTCGTAGATTTACGACACTAAACTATTCCTTATGAGAGAAATCGTGATTTTATTTCAATATTTCTTATTAATTATCTTAATTGGTTGACAGCGAAAGTATTCTGAGAAGTTTTCAATGATACCGCTTTGCTTCTCCTTCAAAATGCTGAGAAAGCGCAGTAAAATATGCTACGGAAGCTCGCGCACCTCTTTCCGATTTCATGATTTAAAAAATGAGTTACTCAAAATTGTAATAAGAATAGTGTAGTTGACAGTAGGTCACAAAACACTAAATCTATTTCTGAAGGGTATGATGACATTTTGAAGTAATCTAAGAGAGACTGGTCCAGCGGAACAGACGATTATTCTATGAGGCAAGTACCTGAAAGTGACCAGCAGAACTTCTAATTCAATTCCTGCAGCATAAATTTTAACTCCTACATATTCGTCGGTACCATTATTGTTGTTGTTGAAGAGCTAATAATTTTAGTACAGTAACACATGTGTTGAATTTGTCATGCACTTATATTTTTGTGTCGCTGCCGGTTCTTAATATTAACTAAAATACGAGATTTCTTGTATAATATTTAGATCATTTTTACGATCTCCTTATTTAACAATTTACATTTGTAGCGCCAAAGAGTTTTTAGGTATTGTATCGAAACTGAAAGCAACAAAATATTTTCGCACAGCAGACATATTTTTTTTTCATTGTCGTATAATGTTCCCTAACAGAAGTTAGGTTTTCTTCCACAGATTATTACAGTATCTAATATAAGTACGTAGAAGTAACCGAAACCACATTTATTCACGCAGTAGCAAATAACTTCCCCTATGAAGTATTACGATTCGCAGGACTAAATTTAAAAAATACGGAGTGTGTGTGACCCAAAATGGCGTAATTTGTAAATTGTTTCATGAAAATTATAAAACTCTTTGAAATCTCAGATCGGGTGAATCACTACAGATTACAAACAAAATGATGATCTCAAAGAAGATACTTTCTTGCCTCTCTGGGAAATAGTGTGGGCTAAAACACCTGTTCTTACTTCCACTAAAGACATCTGAACTCATTACATACTAAACTGATTAATTTTCTGTAGGAAAATTATTTATGTTAATTCTAAAAATTATATGAAACAGATAATTGCACTGGGTGAAGAAAGTTTCGGTTTTCTTCGAAGAGTCAAAACAAGATATATTAAAATATTATGTCCCAATGATTTACAGAACACTAATGTATTATTTTTACGTTGTTTCAAATTGTCTATGTTAGTTCGGTGTTTAAATATATGGCTTGTGTTTATGACAGTCAATTAATTTGACTTTGATATATCAGTCCCTTCGAGCTCGAATTTCATTAACTCTGACTGAACTGATTTCTCTTCGAAAGCTACATTTTCATAGAATGTAAGCTGGAAATTTACGTTTTATGAACCGTGCAATGTGATATACCTATGTAACAAGAACTAACAAAATACACAATTTTTTTTCATCAATGTTTTAGTTTAATTATAGTGTCTTCGACATATTTCGAACAACCAAGTGTTCATTCTCAGGAAGTATTGTATATTCAGTTTCATGATATTTTTTTCATGCTTAAATTTGAAAAATAAATAATAATAAACAAAAATTATAATAATAAACAGTATTATAATTTAAGCACGAAAATGTACCATAAACTGCAAGTACAATTCTTCCTGAGGATGAAAACTTGGTTGTTCGAAACCTGTCGAAGATAGTATAATTAAATTAAAACATTAATGAATAATGTGTGCATTTTGTTGGTTCTTATTACTTATGTTGGAACTTCTCTTCGAAATACGCTTGGAAAGTGAACGTTACGGAGGGCACTTATTGTCCCACATTGTCTTGCAATAGGACAAAACCTTTAGTTACTTTGTGCTGTATGTATGCCAATGAAGTTACTCCCATCAGTACAAATTATTTTTCCATATTAATACTGAACGTATGTTTGAAGAGTAACGAGCCTTGGATTTGGTTCATGTGGACTAATAAAAATTAAATTACTTCTAAGCTGCTGTGATTAATAGCTGAATGATTATAATGAATTCAGCGTAGCTTAATGGCAATGCAGAAAATATTTTAATAACAAGCGTAACATATGTGTCTAAAAAAGCAATTTCAAAGTTTTAAAAAGGGTTTTCGTTAACTACTTCAAGTCTAGATTTTTGTTCTTAAATGTAATATTGATTACAGCAAAAACTACCAACACTGGGAAAATACGTGATGCGAATCAGCTTGTCTCGTTTCCCGCTTCATGGCAGTTTAACGGTATAGTAATGACTTCATGCCGGAATTTTTCTCTTTGCTCTCCCAGACAACAGTGCTTTTATTGCATAAAATCACTAGACATAAATTATTCTTTCGTCAGCATAAGGAATATGAAGGTGCATTAAGAACTTTTAACCATATTTCGTGTTACGTATAGTGAAACATTTCATAAGTGATAAAAACCTGGAAATATACAGGCTAAAAACATATCTAAAGCATTTCTATTTACCTTATTTTAATATAAGCAATAGGACAAAAATACATCATAAGGAACTTTTAAAATTAAATATCTGGAAATCCATTCGATATGTATGTAATGAGAAACTTACGTTCAATGAAATTAATAAATAACCTGACTATCCGAAATGATCAATGGGTACAATGTCTTTCCCGGCGGTAGAGGCGCCGGGGAGTGGGGCTGACCCTCCACCCCATCTAGTGCTGAGGTCCTAGAAAGAGTAGAGCTATACTTCGCCTCAATCTAAGGGCCTCTTGACCTATACAAAGGGCGAAAACCTACCTACTGTCCTAAATGATATACAAAAATAAAACTTACTTCTTCTCTTATTTATATAAAAAACGAAAATGGAATTCGACTGAGAATAAGTGTCCAGTTAGAAAACTTAGAACACAGTGTGTATTATTTTTATACATAATTTGATTTATAAACTGCAAATAGAGAATTGTGTTCAAAATCATCCGTTTCAAAGGATATTTGTACCCGAATAAAATATAGGGTCAAGGATAAATTTTATCTAACAGAATACACATCTCATGCCAAGTGTAAACTGAACTCGGCTGAAGAGGTTTGAAGAAGCTAAAAATATTTCCTCAGATAAATAATTCACGATCTCCGGTCGAAGATATAGTTCACGTAACTTTAAACAAGAATGCATAGTTAACAGACGATCAGGGGTAATGTTCAGAACTGCTTCTTTCTTTTTACCAGGTAAGACCGCTGATATTTCAAAGAGACATTCATTACAGCAAATTTCGTCAGACAAACCGAATTGCGTTGAAACCAACCTAATAAACATTACGGAATAACAGAATATATTACGTAAAACGTAAAGTTCACCTTAGAAGAGGCCACGTACGCCCAAGAGGAGAGTAGAGGTATACTTACTCCATGGTGCAGAGTCCTTCTTGAGAAGCTAGCTGGTTTGCAGTTAGTCAAGAAATTCCCCGCATTTCACGGAACCCTAAGGATCATTACCACACTCACAAGCGTCCGCCACCTGTCTGTATCCTGGGCCCACCCATTTAGTCCATACACCCACATCCTACCTCCTGGAGATTCATCCTAATATTATCCACCCATCTACGCCTAGGCCTCCCCAGTGGTCTCTTTCCCTCCGGCTTCCCCACCAAGACCCTATAC
>Ga0123354_10006434_pt1 | contig 17449 bp, 8 predicted proteins | sample TergutLab28metaG_2_FD_97872 | JGI IMG/M metagenome (GOLD analysis project Ga0123354, IMG submission 97872) | Labiotermes labralis P4 segment gut microbial communities from Petit-Saut dam, French Guiana - Lab288 P4 | ecosystem: Host-associated > Arthropoda: Insects > Digestive system > Gut ...
AGAGGAATTTTTCAGACTCCAATATTTCCACAAACAATGTCTAGGAACAGATTTCAGCTTATCCAAAGGTACCTTCACTTCAATGACAATAATGCAGCAGGAACAAACGAAGATCGTTTGTACAAAATTCGTACAATTTTCGACATTGTTGTAAATAAGTTTAGAACTAATTATATGCAAGATAGGGAAATTTCTCTTGATGAAGGTATGCTTGGTTGGCGGGGTCGTTTGCGATTTCGTGTGTATAACCCAAGCAAAATTACAAAGTACGGCATACTTGTACGGATGGTTTGTGAAAGTTCGACTGGATATATTTGTAACTTGCAGATTTATGATGGTAAATATGGACCTTTGGGTGAAACTGTGGGCTTTCTACTCGAGCCTTATGAAGGGAAGGTTTACCACTAATACCAAGACAATTTTTACAATAGTGTCCATCAAACGAATGAATTATTACAGAAATGAATTAGAGTCTGTGGAACAATCAGAGTGAATCGTGGATTACCGAAAGACATAACAGAAGAGGCAAAATGTTTAAGAAAGGCGAGGTCACTTTTCGTAGGAACCATGAAGTACTGCTCATCTCGCACCAACATAAGATGCTCGTAAATATGATTTCAACACTCCATACAGCTGAAGTAAGTGAAACAACAAGCAGACGAACGGGTGTGGCAAAGAAAAAACCTAAATGCATCATAGATTAGAACACTCATATGCACGGTGTTGATACAGAGTACCAGTATGTAGCTTACTACACATTCGTCCGTAAAACTGTCAAGTGACCTAAGAAAGTATTTTTCTGTCATATCCAATGTTGCGCTTTTCAACAGTTATGTTACCTTTTCAAAGAATAATACTAATTCCCGCAAATCGTTCCTAGATTTCATGTCAGATATCACAGAAAATGTGATACACACAACAGATGCTGTATCATCATCGTCATCATCAACTGACGAGTCGCAAGGCTCCAGTAGAACACCTACACCTACTCCAACAAAAGTGTCCCAAAAAATGACCCCTCTGGCAGGCTTGATGGAAAAATAAAGAATCACAAACTGGTCCATATTCCACCCACAAAATATGATAAAACGCCAACACGAAAATGTCGAGTGTGTGTGTGCGAAAAAATATCAAGGAAGATACTAGATTTCTCTGTACTCAGTGTGGTGTTCCTCTGCATTCAGAAGGCTGCTACACAAGATATCACACACTGAAATATTACTGAAGGTATGTTCTAAATTTCAAGTCTTTATCTCATATAGTTTTCGTGTACTTTTTTTTTTTACCGAAATCATGAAAGAAGGGGCTGTGGACCCTCTAAATGTCTGGCATTTTAACGCCCCTGGGTATTTAAATATCTGGCAGCGAAAGTGTTATTCACGTTTCTTATCCAGGGGTTGAGACGCTCCCTCTGACAGGATTGTGTCCTTTTCCCGTTCGACCTGAAGACGGGAATAGATTCAGCCATGAACACTTTCCTGGTTTTAGCCTGAGTTCAAGCCTGAATTTGTCCAGTTTTTTGCGGATACCTAGTTGAGGATGGACAGTAAGGAAGGAAAAATTTTTAAAGCTTGCTATCGTGATGAATATTAAATTCTTTACCTTTTTTGGTGAGAGCTGTTTTGAATATGGCAGTGAAATTTCGGGCTTTCGGGAAAGGTGGAAACTGTTTGTTAGCTTAGCTGCCGTCAGCTACTCAGCACAGACTGCACTTCTGTCTGCTTAATTAATAGTTATTTCGTCGTTTGATGAACATTTCAGTCACAACTTGTGCTAAGTATGGTGCAGAGGCCATTGTCACACATTAGAAACAAAAGAAATTAAGCATCTGAGCGGAAAGCTTATTGTGGTCACCTAGCAACCACTCTCCTCATAAATCAGCGCCAGAGCCGGCCATTAAACTATAAGATAGCAGGAAAGCCCCCACAATCCACCTCTTCCAATTCCTTTCTTTCATTCTCTTCCCTGTCTGTTGTGCCTGTTCCCATACTCTTGACAGCTTAAAAGGCTCGCAGCCATTCGAAGCCGCAATCCACTGCTCGCAGGCCAGTCACTTCTTTCCATCTCCATGGAGACACAGGCTGGAGTCTTGCTCGACGACCGGGGTCAACCTTCAGCCTAAGCTGCCTTTAATATTGGTGTATATGGGGTGCGGAAATACAAATTTCCAGCATTGGGTGCAGGAGATTTCTATAGTTTTCAGTAGTCGGGATTGTTAGAATGAAGGGCCACAGATGTAATCTAGACGGGCTTAGAATTACGAAGCAGTTTTATTTTTTATTTCAAAAATTATCTCAAGAGATGAGCAGTTAGCGGTTAGTAGTTAGTTTATCGGCTGATTTAAAGGAACCGCGGATTCCTTACCGAGGTAAGGAATGCCCACCATTTTACTCGATCTTTAGCCAAATGAAACCAATTTATACTGAAATTGTCTAAGAATAATGTCCGATTTTCCTGATCAAGACAAATCTTATTGACATTCTATCTGTCTACGATCGCTGTGATATTTCCAGCACAATATTGCTGTGAGATCCACTTCGAAATCAACCTCCTCGAGATGAATTCCTTTCCCACCCTACTTGTCCGGACCCAATTTAATGTTATTCAGCCATCCACGCTGAAGTATTCCATTCTCCACCGCCTCAATTGTTTTGTTCGAACCGGAGTTTTGTTCGACTATTTGTCTCCATGTCCAGTGCATATCCCTTCGAAGTCTCTCTTCTTATCCAGCCATCTCATCATTATTAGATCAATTCATTTCTCTCTCTCTCTCTCTATCTCGTCCCCTCTGGTCCTTCTCTTTCTGAGCCTTGATCTAAAAGTCTTCAGCCTACATTTTTCTCTCACAGTCAGAGAAAAGGTTTCACGCTTCTGTCGGTCAGGAATTATTTCTGAAGAATCTTGTCTTGGGGGTTTTGACGCCCCGTCGTAATGCGAGTATAGTTCCCCAGGGAAATATTCGCATTACGACAGAACATCACATACCAGAAGACTTGAACCTTCAGGATTACCACCTTGAGAACCTCAAATACCGCAAGATTTTTTTTTATTGTAACACCAAACACAGTAGGTTTTGTGATGTAATGTGAAGTGTAACATACGTCTATTTGATTTTGGATGAAAGTATGAAAAATATGAGCCGATCAAAATAAGACAAATATGAACTGATGACAGTATCGATAATGAAAAGAAGTGAAATTAGAAGTGAATGAGGAATTCTGTTTAATGAGGAACATTGTGTTTTATAAGTCGCCTCTTAACCTTAGAGATACAACATCACAGAGACAAGCACGATTGGGATTGTCCAATGCGTCCAAAATAAATAATAATTAATTGACATTCGCCCTAAAATAATATACCTTTGTACAGGATTTTCTGAGTACAGTTCCAGTGTTTTGATGGCATTAGAAATATAAGAAGCCAAACAGTGTTATGAAGTGTTGGCTTCGTGCAACCGCCCTTACATCGAGTTAAACGTACGATATGACTTCTAAAGCCTCCTCCAGCTAATAGAATCTCTGAGTTTGAGTGGTTGTTGTGCACAGAGTGGAATAATGCGCACGAGTAGCTGTAATCCCGTGCTAACTTCCCAACTGGTCTGTACGAACAAATTAACAAGGATGTAAATGCAATGGCTCGATTATATGCGGCCTGCCAAATGCTGTAATGTTTCTTCATTGCGTTGTCAATTTATTTTTATCACCGGTGAAAGGGCCAGAACTGCCTACTATCCGACACAAATCCAAATTAAATTGAACTATAATAACCGTGACAATACCAATCATGAAAATGACCTGTTAATATTACGTACTGGTCATAAACATGGAACACTTCAACCCCACGCAAACCCATACAGTTACAGATAATGTTGGCTCTCAGCCAGCCACGGTGCTGCTTTACTCCGACACATCGAATGCAAAACCTCACATAAATAAAAGAGAGAATGTCCGTACTGCAAAACGGAGACGGACGTGGGCGATCAACTTCACTCTTCGATTCCTTCAGCCACTGTACAATTTGGATAGAACATGAACTGCTTTCAAACAAGTCGCTAACGCAGAAACTATAGCAATATTCCTGTCTCATACATTTCACGAATTCGACCAACGGGAAACCACCCGAAGTTTTGTAGCGGTGACCAGTTCCTTGCTCAGACGGTTAGTCGCCGACTTACCGCGGAAATTCCCCAGGCCAACCCGTGTGGGATTTGTGGTAGATAAAGTGGCAATGGACAGGTTTTTCTCCGATTTTAAGGGTTTTACATGAGAGTATCGGTCCACCAATGTTCCACACTCAGTTACACTCACTTGCCACCAACGATATGTAATCCACCAATGTTCCGCACTCAGTTGCAATCACTTGCCACCAACAATATATAATCCACCACTGTTCCACACTCAGTTACACTCACTTGCCACCAAAGATATGTAATCCATCAATGTTCCACACTTCTTCAAAAGTTACAATGCAGGTATTATCAACTTTCTTCAAATTTGAGGTCCTTCTATCAAAGCTGTTTACGCAGACGTGCTGGCAGATATGCCAAATTTATAAGGCTGTACAAACTACAACAGTAATAATACACTGTGTTGTACTTAATGCGCGAAAATGCGAACATTTCCGCATTTCTTTTTGGATAATCTTCACCTACATAACAAACGTACCTTTATTTAACGAACAAATAGGAACTGCAGTGATAAGCCGTTGTTTGCTGAATATACAGAATGTACTGTTCTGTGGGGATATTGCTATTTGCGTGTCATTGGTTCCGTGCTTCGTGTTTTAATTTGCATACTGTAGAGCTCTCTGGCCACTCAGCAGTTTACATACTCGTACATTTGAAGTAAGCGAAAATAATCATTTCTGAGCTGTCATGTTGTTTTGTGTCGCCAACTATTGCACTTTCAGTCACTAGAAATGGATGTGTCTGATTAAATCTACTTGACATGACGCACTTGATGTCTGACTGCTCAAAGTGTCAGTATTTCTTCTTGTTTCTGTTTCTTTCTGCTATCCATTCAGTTACATCTAAATATCATTGTTCATATAGTAACGTTAAATAAACTCATACTTTTCTGTGGGTACTATTCATTGCCCTTCTGTATTGTTCATTTATTCAGATTTATAAATTCTGTCTCATCAACATATTTACCACTGCTGTAAGCATGATATTGATACTACGTTTTGGAGTATGACCAAATCGATTTTCGAGGAAATTGATAACTTTGTTTCCCAAATAACCATTGCGTTTCGAATGCTAGCACTTGCAATAATCAATTGTAGTGACGAAATTCCTGAGAATGATGGCCTACGAAGGACACCGTGCAAAAGATAACAGTCTAGACTTAGATACAGCCGATATCCGTCACGAATTCTTGCTGCATTAAAAGCTACATGGTGATTTACGGGATTTTATTCAGTTTTCACCCGAATGCCATGATATTGTCTTTAAATAGGCTACGGCAGCATACCTCCAAGTAATAATACACCAATTGTTTTGGCACGGCACAGAGGAATGGCGGTCGGTTTCGTCGACTGCTGCGCAGAAATGATGTCATCCGCTCCACGGCTTCTATTCTGCGTTGTAAAACTTTCCTGTATTAATTATCTTTTGTATTCCTCCTGTGACAGTTCTATAAACCAGGAATAAATCTACGTTAATTGCAATTTTAGAGCTTGCTGAAAGCATTCTTGTTTCCACGGCAAAAAATGAGGCTTTTAGCGCTGATAGTAAAATTTATGAACATGATCACAAATCTGTCGTTACACTGAGCGGTTGTGAATGTTAGCTTCTTCAATCGTGGACAGATTGTAAGTAGGTTATTGACAGATGTGGTCGGGAGGTGTCGGCGTGGTTACCTGCTCGCCATCTTTCGTATTAAATTTCGCGGTTTGCCGTCTTGTTCAACTTGTAGTGTGAATGATGGATATTAATTGTGGTTGGGCATGAAAAGTTGTAACTTCAAAATTGGTAAGTCATAGCTTGCTGCTGCAGGTTTGTTAATTCTGCTCAAGTCAATTATCATGAAGGTGAAATTGATTCCAACACTCCCTTGCCCGCAAATTCGATTTTCCTAACATTAGACTATAACACTTGATGAATGTAATGTGTCAGTTGGTGTACTGACATGCGGAATATAATGTGTCAGTTGGTGTACTGACATGCGGAATATAATGTGTCAGTTGGTGTACTGACATGCGGAATGTAATGTGTCCGTTGGTGTACTGACATGCGGAATGTAATGTGTCCGTTGGTGTACTGACATACGGAATGTAATGTGTCCGTTGGTGTACTGACATGCGTAGACATCCACCTATTGGCAGGGAGTTTGTGTTCATTTGCCATAGTAAGGCTTTTTTTCCCCTTGTATGGTTTTCATGAGAAGTTATCGTGTCGTGCGCGAAGACAAAAGCATTGTAAAAAAACTGATTATTAAACAGACATTTCTATCCTAAACGGATTCGGTAATGGGCGGACAGGCAGTGGTTTAAGAGTATAGACAACACTTTATCAACCTTCGCCATCCATACCGAATGGCATTCAGTAGCCTACATCAGCGGTTGTTAGAAAAGATCATTGAACCCAGTGACAACAAGCACCAGGGAGTGTGGCATAGGACACACCGTGTTCATAACAGACAGTCAGCATAGGAGCAGGAGCTCTCTTGTTGAAGGGTAATGATTGTTACCTTAAAAGTCCGGGTCATGTTAAATCTTCCATTCGATACGGTCATGCAGCTATATAATCGTTGAGGCTAGAGTATATGCTGCTATAACATGGCAGTGTAACTACATAACAGTTGAGGCTAGGATAAACTTTGCTATAACATGACAATGCAACTACATAAACGTTGAGTCTAGGATACCCTCTGATAAAACATGACAATGCAAATACATAAACATTAAGGCTAGGATATCTGCTAATATACATTCTTTCCTGTGAAGCCTAACGATCCATTAATGGGCCACAGGATACTGGGATCAATTTCCGAACGACGCAGCATATGCGTCGATAAATTATGGTCATTCTTTGCAGCCCTGTTGGAAATTTTTCCTTTGGTTACTTATTTATTGTAACAGGTTGCATAACAATAAATTCTGTAATTCCCTTAATTCAAATTCGGAATTTTGCAGATTGGAGCGCGAATTTAATTCTGGCCCCAACAGGTTATTCAAAAGAATTCTACGACAGCAGTTTCGACAGACCGATCATCCTATTTTCTGTGCAGACAAGCTGTAACTCCTGTGTTCTCTCACTTGGCACTCACACGGATTTATATTTCCGACTTTTTGTTTCTATGTATGAAGAATTTTTGAACAATTTCTGTTCTTTCGGTAAGTTAGTAAAACAGAGTCCTTCGAAAAGACGTGCGACCTGCTGTATGGACGCCAGTGAATCCTGCCCGATATCGCGACTCATAAATCCGGCCTCGTTCGTCATCTAGAGGCAGTTGTGTCTGTCTGGCATTCGCATTCTTCTTGTTCATATCCCAGTTTATCTGACTGCAGGAACGAATTTCAGTACCGGCAGTACGCGTGACATAGGAACTCAATTGCTAGGTAATGCAGAGTTGAAGAAACCGGTTGTTGATGGGCATTATGGATCGTGATTTTTGGGGAGTGTGGCGTTAACACAGTTATTGCAGTTTCATTAACTGTATTTGTACATGAAGTGCACAATTCTATTCATCCTTCGGCTCCAGTATGTCGTTTGAAAGCAACACACAAGCCTCGTGATATGCATTGTGCACAGTCTTGTGACATTTAATCATGTGTCTGCAGAGAATCCAGGAAGAAACCGAGTAAAAACTTAGTAATGACACACCTGTAAGTGCTATCTCAATTTTAACTGAAAGCTAAATGTAGATATCCGACGCCTGTCCTGTTATAATTCCCTCCAAACTCCTTTCTGTAAATTGAAATCAGAGACTGGTGGAAGTGAACAGCTTTTTTGCAGGGAGGGGTGCTTCCATCTCTTTGCAGGCGTTTTGAAATTCCTTATCAGATTTCTTAATGTGGTCTTCAGTGCTGAGGAATTGTAATTACAGTGGTGTCAAGAGAGCTGTCTGTCAAGATTGAGAGCGGCAGGGGTGTCAATAGCTGCAGTTACGAACATGTTTTTCTCCGATTTTAAAATCTGTAAGCTAGTCACTTGGAAGAGAAAGTTTAGTTTAGTTTTGCTAATGTTAACACTAGCACAAGCATCCTAAATGTTATTCGGTAGTTCCTTTCGGCGTTCCTCTGTCGCTATTGGTTCGTTTCCCTATTTATATTACGAATGATTGAAACGTCAATTACTACCTCATGAACTGAGGTTCTCTCGTGACGTTTGAACGCCAGTCCCAACCGAGATACAAGATCTATCTCACACCGGTCCACACGGAAACAATGTTAGAAAAACTGTTTCTGGGGCAAGTTGTCTGCCGAGTGCTTCTATTTGCTCCTGCCTGTATCATTCCACCACTGATTCATAGTCATCTTTGATTCATCTGCCATCGATCCAAATCTTACCAGCCGACGGGCTGGAAGTGGACGTGGGTGGGGTTTGAATTCCCGGATGGAAATTAATTTCGCTTTTCAATGAAAGTAAGCTGAAAACATAACAATAAACAAAATAGGATTTGCGGTTATCAGCAGCCATAGGGAGTGTCGAACGATGTGCAACATCCGCAAAAATTGTTACCCTCTCATATTAACTGGCTCCATTCTGCAGGATACTTTTAGCTGGTCAGGTAATTGCCGGTTTTATGAAATTCCAAGTCCCGTCATTACTTTTGCAGAAGCTATCCACTGGGTAGTCCCCATCCACTTAGACCCTGTAATCACAATGGCACCTTATTCTTCTTTGGTCGTTTTGAATACCCTGGAATGTCCCCATAAACTAATCTACGGAGGCTATGTCAATATGGATTTTAAGAGACCAAATAGCACGCTTTAGCCCTAAAGTACCCCAAGTGTTCTCTTCACATAAAAATCTTAACCAAAATTATCTATGCAGTTCTCATGCTGTCCTGTGGATCATAAGGAAATCTTGTCTCCAGGGCACTCCGTGTTGAATTGGTGGAGAAATAAGTGGCCCTGGGACCCATTTCCTCCATGTGCTCCGGTTCTCCTCTGTTACTATGTGTCCGCCAATGCTCTATACTCGTTCATCCACTATCACCGACTCTACATAACCTTCGCAATTGGCACGGCCATTAATTATAACATTAAGAAAAAAATTAAATCCTGTCTGATGCTCGTCTGTTCCCCTCTTTCGTTTCCGAAACTGATCAGCAAATACGACATTTAGAATTTTCACCAAGCGTTATCGGCCAAGTTTGATTTTCATTTTGCCTATCATCACCACTTAACATAGATCTATAATCTTTCAAGTTATTCGTCCAGACACACATTACATACCAAAATATGAATATTTTATGGTCCGAAATTTCTGTACAAAATGTTTTTCTAGACACATTACATTTGCCGAGATACAAAAATATGTATATCGCGGTGGCGCAGTTGGTTGAGGCACTGGGCTACAACCCTGGAGGTCGCGGTTTCGATTCCCGATGCTTTCGCTGGGATTGACTTAATCATTCCAGACTCACTATGGCCCTGGAATCAACTCAACCACTAACAGAAATAATTACTAGTGTTGTCATCTAGAAGGTAAAGGCGGCCGGTGCTTAAGGTTAGCCACCTTGTCACCTTCATGTGCCGACTGTCAACTTTCTGCAGGCCTAAGCGCCTGTCCAGCCCTGTATAGGTACTGCTAAAATAGCTTGAGATTATGGACATATTTTGAATACGAACTTGCTTGTACCACTTTACTTTTTTGTCTTTTCTCGCAAGTTTCTATGAATGGAGTTGCATCAGATTTTCATCAAACTTTTGAGTTCCTTAATGTCTTCATTGTTGTTAGGGTATTTCGTACCGGCTATAAGCAAGACGCACTTTGTGCCAGTCGAGTTGGATGAGGTATGAAAAGATAAACGATGCAAAATTTCGCTAATTGCTTTTAATAATTAACTCACTACTGAATGGCAGTTTTCAGTGAATTATTGACGTGTCCCAGGTGTATTAGTCCTTACTGTGTCCGCGTTTGGCAACATTGATATGTGTTTTTCATGAGCAACAGTAGAATGGCAGCGGTTAAGGAAAAGTAGTCTTAATGGTACACAGTTTGGAAGTCGCTTAGAATGTGCAAAGTTTTATTTCGAAGTTTCTTTCGGGTTTGCATTCTGAAGCGCTTTCTTGTTCTTGCCAGTCCAGTATGACCTAGCGTCTAGAAGGCCTAAGGCTTCTTCCTATTTCAGTGCTGTCTGGTTCGAATCTTGGCTTTGTCGTTGTTTAGTTGTGATTCTTCGTTATCTCTCTAAGACTTTTCAGGCAAATGACGACATGCCTGAATATGAACCACGACGACTTCTTTCTACGGTCTGGCGAACTCATTTTCCGCAATCATTCTTTCACACTTACCTCATCCTCTGTAGTCCTAATCTGTGCAGGTGACAAATTAACCTTGACTGATCGTTACTTCATCACCTACGAACGTTTTTCCACATACTGGATCTTGTTAGCCAGTGACGTCTATCAGACCATATTGGAAAATGCGTAACTTGGGAGCAGTTGTACAGTTTTGTCTGTGATTTGGTTTCTGTAAGAAACCAAACTGTCTACATGGAAGAATCAGATCAATTTAAACGTGATAGCCATATGTAATCGAAAATAAGGTTATGTTTCCAGGGAGCTGCAGCGTGGCTTCACATCCTTCCCAGAGTGTTGGGAGAATTTGAACATACAAATAAGTGGAAATAACATCGAAGCCACTTACTTCTGTCATGGCCGTGATAGGATATGTGGAAAGTACATATACGAGTAGAAAACCTAAAACGAACGCTTTCAGGACATTTACTAAGTTGCATTTTCCGGCCATTAAGCGCTAACAGTAAATTAATCGTCCAAGTAGATCTATAAAACACAAGCCTGTATCAGCAAGAACTTTGGGTCAGATTTCTTTTAAATCTAAGAGCTTGCAAAACAATTCCGCACAGCTGGCAGTTTCCAAGGCGCACATCGATCCAAGATCTAAGCGCATAGACCTAACTGAGGTGGGGACGCAAGGGGGGGGGGTGGGCGAATGCCCCTCAAATATTTTTTCTACCTAAGAATAGTTTTTTCTTTTGGGTGGGGGAAGGGGTGGCTACTGATTTTAAGTTCCTAATGTTATGGGCCAAGTTACTTCTACGTCCAAGCGTGACTCCAAAATGTCGTACGCGTGTGGTTTTGTTACCTAATTATGCAGGTAGTAAGCACTAGCAATGAAGAACCACAAGAATGAAAACTGGCGAGACATATGACAGGGAAAAAAACATATGTTTATGAAGTTCAAGGACAAGTGCCATTTAAATGACCCAGCTGCTGTTCTAACAACGTTTAAGTCCGGTAAGGCATAATCTAATCTACAAAGCCCAAACTGACGTATATCTTGTACATACGTTCATGTACTTGTACATACGTTCATGTACTTGTATTCCTTTAAATATATTTAATGTGTTCGTCTTCACGTAGTTGTAATTGTAAATAATGTGCACATGTACAGTACATCAGACGAAGTTCAAGGCTTGTGACGACGGACACATTCCTCCTGTTATCAGACAGGACGCTCCACGGTGACATGTGCTAAAGACCAGAGCTGCTGTAAATAATCTTACAACCTGACCGTCAGTCATAACTAAATTCGACTTCAACCCTAACCACTTCATCGTCTACTTGGATGCGATTCATTCAACTTTGAAGACGGACCCAGCTTGCTTCTCTTAAACGTATGAGACTTTTTCAACTTTGAAGACGGACCCAGCTTGCTTCTCCTAAACGTCAATGCCAATACACAGCACTTTACACTTTGAAATCCCAGATTTTTATTGTCTGAATCGTAAGTTTCCTTTTTACTTTTTTCATTTTCCAATGAATAATCTCCGTCAGCTCCAATCCCTTCTCTCCTTATTTCCATGGAGACCTTTAGCCTAACAGGAGCCATAACCGCTATTGAAACTTTAGATATTTAGAAGCACTTTGGGACACCTTGGATTTGGGATCAGCTGGTCGTAAGACCGCACATAAAAACGTCATATCTTCAGGCAACTTTAGAATCCACGAGACACGAGTTTTAGCGAAATATAGCCGTGTTACGTGGCTTCATGTGTCGGCACTAAACTTAAGTATTTACTTCGTTCTCATATTTTCAAACTCTGAAGTTACATGCTGCATATTTGTCGGAATGTCACTTCCAATTCTGAGGACACTTATTCCTCGCTGTCTGTGCTTTGTTGCGAACGTCTAGTTCTACTCTATAAGTTACCAGCTGTTTATCTTCACAGTTCACCCTTTGTGATCGTCTTGTACTGAAATATAAATGTCATCAGGTCACAAGCCCAGAGATTCGACACTTCATCGAGGACGACCTCTCGCTTAGCAAGCCCGTTGCTAAGCGACGTGCAAACTCGACATGTGCTACAAGGTACAGCGTAGTCCAATATTTGTTTTAAACTCTACACTTATTGAGGTGTATTAGTACGCCTAAAGTACGGTATTGACATGTGTGGTATGAACTGCGTAGCGACCTGTATACAGACACAAAGAGTGCAGTACTGGCACAGTTAGTCTTAGGCGGTCATTATATTCCATAACGTATAATCAGTGTTTGAGTTGTATGTGCACTGAAGTCTGCGACTGAATAAATATCCACTTATTTAGCTTGGCTATATTAAATGGATTTATATGAGTCTGTTGAGAAGCTGAAATCAGACGTGGCCCGTAATAAACTTGTGCTGTTGGCATTCGTTTAGACCCACGCATCTCTATCTGTTTTAGTTCACGGAACCCTAAAAAAGCTACAGAACTTACCGAGGAACCCCTACCTATCCACAGTAAAGTCAACTACAGAATTAAATACCAGCATCTATTAATCTTTTATGTACATTACATGTAAACAACCAACGGTGAACATCAAGGTGATCGATAACCTGATCATCGTTCCGCCTAACACAGTGACTCTGCTTATGGCGAGCTGTGCTGACTGACTGGACTTGACTGCAGTCTGAAGCAGCTTCTGGATTGGAGCAGCGACTGCTTGTCTGCTTGCTGTCAGTGACGGAATGATTTGTATCGAATGCGCCACAGGCATTTTAATTCTTACTTACAAGTTCAGGACAGCCAATAAAAATCTTCCGCTATTACGCATTTTTGTCTATCGGAACACCTGACACCCCTTTGCGGAGCACTGGGGTTCCGCGGAATCCGGTTTGAGAAACATTAGTTTATACGGATCAAGTAAACCGTGCGTATCGTCAACCAGTAACTTACAGCCGCATTCCCATTGCCGTGTATTTTATGAATTCAGAAGGTTTGACATGCTGGACATGAGCTTTCCTGTAATTGGGGCCTCAATGGAAGCAGCTAGAGCGGAAATGAAATTCCATTCTTACAGCATCCGCAGAGACAGATAAAGACGGATCGGTATGAGCAACGTTATTGGGATTGTGCAGGAAATTAAAACCGACCGTCCTTCCCTCCCTCACTGATAGCTCTTCTGTTCCTTCGAAGATATCGGTTTTTCTTTATCTACTTTGTACAATTGACAGTGTTGTAATGCTGTTAAAAAGAGTGGATTAAAATATCGCGCGATGTTTCGGAACTGCACATCTTACAACTTTCTGACTATACGGACGTAACTCTGCATGACGGGGCCGGATTAGTGCAGTCAGTATATCAGCTAGCTACAGGCTTGCAAGTTGGGTGTTTCGAACCCCGGTGGGGAAAGAAATTTTCTCTTCTCCATCCCTGCTCAGACCGGCCCTGGGGCATAGGCAGCGACCATGTACAATGGGTAACTGAGATCTTACAGGGTTACAGCGGCCCGGACGTGATTTTGGCCACCCATCCCCTCTAGCGCAGGGGTCAAGACTGGGAAGAACTATAGCTGTACCCCCCCCCCCCATTCGTGCCATCGTGTCGTGTTATAGGGGGAAATTAACGCTTTTCACACTGCAATTCGCACGTTTCGCAGCTTTGTACTTCTGACAGCTGATTAAAAAATAATTTGGAACCGGCTAATTCGCCAACACTTTCTATAAAATATGTAAGATCATTTTCAGAAATAACAGGAAGTTATGTAACATGTGAACAGTTCATGCATAATGACTCTTCTGGTGGTAGACCCATAATTATGCTCCCAAAATCCTACGTTTTGAAATATACTGTTTACCACATGCACAAATAAATTTTCATCATGGCGTCTTCTTCTTTAGGCGTCTTGTGTAAACCAAATCCTGCGACTAATTTCGCAGTATCGTTGCACAGGCCTTTTATCTACGCGTGCACTGTACACATGTAAAGGCTTCCGAAAATTGGGAGAGGGTATGCCCTGGAGTAGGAATATAACGACCTGTAATTGTAAAAATATATTCCTTGTCTGCAGTCATTGGAGTTGTGCTTGAATACATTATTACATTTATGATTTAGACTACGTTTCTGTTTGAAATGACAGCACATCCATATGCAGTGTTACTGTATCCGTAGGTCTGTCTCGCTCATTATCTTCATCAAGTTTGCAAACGTTAATTGAAAGTGATACGAACAATATGTCCCTGTACGCAACCACTTATTTTAACCTTAGATTTCCTGCCGTTAATAAGACCGAAACGACGGTGATCCTTTAAGGCGGTATCGATTCAGACATCTGTGGGTCTGAAATTCTGTGTGTGACGAATATCATTGTTTAGTAGGGAGCAAAGCAGTGGTCACTGGGAATATGTAGGCCTACGTATTAATTTTAGTTGGGGATAGCTTATGAACTATAGAGCTAGGCCGGTAACATTTTGCATGCAGACATACTAAGTACACTTACAGATTATACACAACTTTTGTAGGTACCTTAACAAAGGGGATACAAATAGGAGCCTGAAGAAGATGTAATTGGGTCGAAACATGTAGCTGCTCAATTAGACAGATATTATTGTCTAACAAGGATAATTGTGTTTGAGACTGATATTGATTTTACCTATTCAAAAAAATGGTAACTTTGCGAATGTTTACATTTTTTTAACTCACAAGCTGATCGCATTTAAATAATTACTTGTAACGGTCAGGCATAAAATTAGATTAATAATTCAGTTTCACAATATGTTTCAGTCACCACAAGATGGTCTATGAACATATAAACGTACGGAATTATGCTGATAGACCATGTTTTAACTTGGCTGAAAACTTGGTAAAAAACGAATTACACGAACTACAACATGTCACAAAGTTTATGAGTCTCTAAATTGTGCAATTATGATTTGGCATTTCTTGCTAGCCTCTGCATATGAAGAAACGTAGGCGTCACTATTTCTTACCAGAAGATTCTGTAATAAATTTTGCGTGATACTTCTATCGCCCTGCACACTGTAATGAAACTTTCTATGCAGTTCGTCCCATTAATTCCAGCCAGCCCTTCTCGAGTAAACATTTCAGGTCCATTACTGAGGGATCAAACATCCCTTGAAACAGTTCGTCTTTGCCTAGCTATTACGGACTGCCGGATTAAAGCTCTTTTGAATTCTTCGCTGTGTTTTCCGTCGCTGAATTATTGATCAGTCGGGAAGAAAACAGTTCTTAATTCTATTTTCTCTTTCTTCGTTTTGTAACAGATTAAATTGAACGCGTTTCACTTACCGGTTCCGCAAGTAAAGTCAATAAAATAACAACATTACAGTACTATATTTTCAACAGAAAAGAGTATGACGGAATATTTTTGGAATTCTTTTCCTCATATATTTTGTAAAAAAATCACTGCCATCATTAATTTTTAAGTGTCCATTGTATAAAATTTCCCTTTTTAAATAAAATACGATAATATACACCAAATTTCTGAATATGCTTGAAAAATCTCATGTGTATTTCTTTTATGACATTGTTAAGTAATTAAGATATTTGTGGGCGAAGACAGTACAGTCCATAAGGTGGATATCAATCAGGGTTTAGCTCATTTCCCTTCCTAAAATCAGAACGAAGGAAACAAATGTGATCTCAGTGTGCCTGTTTGTCGCTGTTCAGCTCCCCTCACTTCGATTTTTGAAACATGTAAACAATTTTTACGACACTTGATACAAACCACATGCATTGCAAAACTCTTCGCACTGCGTGGTCATTTACGGAATCAGTAACAGCAACATGGCAGACGCGCAGCTTGTGAGTTGGGAGAGAGAGTAGCGTCAGTTGCTTCAAGGATCTGAACTGAACTGCGTAGTAGATCTCAGAAAGCCCTGCAGTTTTTGTAGACTGTAAATTAGTAATACGGCTGTCTTACACTTTTAAGCTTGAGGATTGACAGCCGTAACCAGTGAGACAATGGGGATAGAAACGTAACGGGTGTTACAGAATACGAATATCTGGATGTTACGTATAAAATGAAGGTTGTGGGTCAATACTTATAAATACGGCGTCGATGAAACTTTTCGAATCTATAACCTATTCAACGTATACAAAATTTGTTCTTAAGAAGCAGGGTGTTAACAGTGCAATCTGAAATAATTTTAACATACCATACAAATATGTAGAGCTACTGATTTTGCAGTGTAAATGTCAGTCTCTTGTTCTGTCGGGAAGTGATTGTTATCGTTGGAAGGATGCTAAATTCAGTCAAAAACACAACTATTAATATATGGCTAAATGATGGTGTTTATTAGGAATAGAAAGCTACATATTTCGGCCTATAGCGGCCATCACCAGATTTTGACAACTTTCTTGCTATAAGATTTATATACGTAGGTGTATCAAAAAGTTTCGAGACTAGTTCCATAGAACGCCAACCAATGGCAGTACGTGAATGCGTGCGCTGTGCGTGGGAGCAGGGAACGTCGCCACTCAGTATGCCGAGTGGCGTCGCTGTGTGAACATTGGGAGTTGCACAACACGAGTGTTTGTCACCACGTGTGCCTTCACTTTTGCGATTTCAGCATGGACGTGACACTGGAGCACAGAGCAAACTTCAAATTCTGCGTGAAACTCGGCAAATCTGGAGCGGAGACTTTTGAAATAATACGACGTGCGTATGGAAATGAGGCCATGAGTCATGCGAGGTGTTTCGAGTGGCACGCGCGCTTCAAGAGAGGCAGAACATCACTCGAAGACGACGAGAGTTCAGGGCGAAATTCCACAAGCTCAGCACCTAAAAATTTGGAAACAATTCGGCGGCTTGTGCATGAGAATCGTCGGAGAACCATTAAGGACATTGCTGCAATTGTTAATGTGTCATACCGAACAGAGTAGACAATTCTCACGTGTGATTTAACCATGCACCGCGTTGCTGCAAAGTTCGTGCCCAGGCTTCTGGCCCCGAAGAGAAAGAGCACCGTGTTGCAATTTGTGAAGTGCTTCGTCAGCGTGTCCTGGATGACCCATCCTTCGTGTCGAGGTTCAT
>Ga0123354_10006436_pt1 | contig 17445 bp, 6 predicted proteins | sample TergutLab28metaG_2_FD_97872 | JGI IMG/M metagenome (GOLD analysis project Ga0123354, IMG submission 97872) | Labiotermes labralis P4 segment gut microbial communities from Petit-Saut dam, French Guiana - Lab288 P4 | ecosystem: Host-associated > Arthropoda: Insects > Digestive system > Gut ...
TGAATCTATCGAGTGTTTTCCTGGTATAGTTTCCAAATTTTTCTTTAAACTTCTCGTTACTATTCCAGTGGCTCCAATTATTACTGGTACAATCGTACATTTGAGGTTCCACATTCGTTGTATTTCTATACCGAATGTGGAACCTGAAATGTACGATTATATTATTATTATTATTATTATTATTATTAAAGTTACCGGAGAGTACAATCTACAACTCTCACAGTGACGCGGTTCTCGTAACAGGTGCCTAGGAGCTGGTGTAGGTCTGCACTTTTTTTTTGGTAAATGTGAGATGATGTTATCAGCTACCCCCGGCATCTTCTGCCTGTATCAGTATATTGCAATCCAGTAGTAACATTTCTAACGCGTGTCTTAGACTTCTCTGGCTGGTCAGGCAGTGAAACGCGTCCTTCTGTAGTTCGTTGACCAAGTTTGCTTGCAGGATATTGCGTAATACCCTGGGAATAGCCGTCAGACAGACGCTGAAACAGTAATGTGTGGCTGCGGGTCACAAGGTTAGTAGCCCAACATACTCTAAATCTAAAACTAATTAAAGTCATCTAAACCAAATTGTGGGTCCTTCGAAGCGTAACTTCCAAATGATTTGGTTTCGGGGAAGGAACGAATAACATAACTCACAATTAACCTGAAACAAGTGACGCTTGGGAAGGAACTGGGTCGTTCTAGTACAGGATGAAGACACAGCTGCACTGGTGAACACCTGTGGTTGCTGTGTTGTCAGATTCAGATTTGAAGACAATTTCATATTCACTTACACAGAGGGGTGGCTTTCCTGATATTGAACCGGGATGTTGGAATGCAGTAAGTATTCAGGTGGAGGTATTTGTACCATATTTCAAATTAGGCCCTTAACATTTGCCTGTGTACCTTCACCTTTATTGAGGCTATCTTATGCTGAACACTGTCGAGTGCGTCTTTGCGTGATAAACACTTCTACACAACTTGATGTCACTTGCTTTATAATTTCATTATTTAATGCTCAACATGTTTCGGATGTTAATACATCCATCCTCAAGAGCTTGCGACTTATTTGTTGAGTTATTTCATGGCTGAAGCCTGCATCCGGATACCACACCACCCCAGCCAAACCACAACGTAACACTAACACACATCGAACCAGAGCAATACAAACCATGAAATAACTCATCAAATAAGTCGCAAGCTCCTGAGGATGGATGTATTAACATCCGAAACATGTTGAGCATTAAATAATGAAATAATAAAGCAAGTGCCATCAAGTTGGTCTCTCTTTATTCAACTATCAAAATGATTCACGGTCCAATAAACATAAGATTCACTTCTACACAACGTTTTTCGACTTCGATCTGCTTATTTTAAGATTAATGGTGGCGATTAGAATCGAACCTGGGACTGCCATATGAGGATAGTAGGCTAGAGCAGTCGCATTGTCAATTGTGACGAAATAACAGTCCAGAACAAGTTCAAGCAGCTGATGCAACTTTCAACTGGTGCCACAGTGGACTTCCTTGTTGCCAGTGCGCCATTATTAGAAAGGCACAGTAGCTGTAAATAACACGTTATTTAACGCCCATTGTGGCAGTGAAGATCATGCGAAGCGATGTTTGTACGAGGGGGTGCTGATAAGTCCTTAGACCGACCTAATTCCCGTTGTCGTAGGACGGAATTGAGAGTGTCGTTGGAAAGAGGGGTCTGTTCTTGTGCCGAATTGCAAGAGTTCTCTTGTTATAGAGGCTGAAAGGAAGCATGTCAGGCGACGCGCGCTATTTCAACAACATCGAGACGCGAGCTGTGATCAAGTCCCCCCCCCCGCCGCGAGGCAAGGCGCCGAAGGAAATTCACGCCATTCTGATAGAAACATTAGGGAAACGTGCACCATTGTATGCCACCGTCAAAAACCGGGTGGCCCAGTTTAAACGTGGCGATTTTTCCATCTGTGATGCGCCTCGTCCTGGACGACCCAAAACGGTGACCACCCCGAAGATTATTGAACTAATTCACGAGCTAATCTTGTAAGACCACCGGATTTCGGCTAATCAATAGCTGAGCAACTGGGCATCTCACGTGAGTGGGTTGGATCCATCATTCATGAAGATTTGGAGATACGGAAGCTCTCCGCGAAGTGGTTCCAGAAATGCCTGAACGCGGATCAAAAACATCGCGGTGCCAGTCGCCTGAGCAACTTTTGGAATTTTTTCGGCGCGATCCAAATGAATCCTGTCGAGATTAGTGACCATGGACGAAACCTGGTTATATCACTATGACCCGGAGACAAAGCAACAATCAATGGAGTGGCGGCATAGCGACTCACCCCGCCCCAAAAAATTCCGAGTGCAAAAATCCGCTGGAAAAGTTCTCACCTCGATTTTTTGGGATCAAGACGGCATCCTCCTTATTGATTATCTTACAGAGGGCTAAACTATCAACGCAGAGTATTACTCATCTCTGCTGGTGCAATTGAAGGACATTTTGAAGGAAAAACGCCGCGGGAAGGTCACCAGATGGGTCTTGTTCTTGAACGACACTGCCCCGGCGCACCGGGCACTTGCAATCCAGAAGAAACTGGCCTACCTGTACTTCCAGTTTCTTGATCACCCACCTTATTCTCCGGATCTGGCCCCGTCGGACTACCACCTGTTCCCTGGACTGAAAAAACAATTGAAAGGTCACCATTTTTCGTCCGACGAGAAGGTCATTGCTGCCGCGGAGACCTGGTTGGACGCACAACATTCTGAATTTTTTTGAGTGGTTTGCAAAAGTTAGGGCAACGGGCTAAGAAGTGTATTGAGCTTCGTGGGGAGTATGTTAGATCCCGAGTTCGGTCGCCGTACCTTATTTCCTTCCTTCCTTACCAGCACCCCCTCTTACGTGTCCATGAGGGACGTGTGTGTCCAGAGTGTTCGCCAGTGTACTTCTGGTACTCGTAAATGCTTGAAAGGAAAGATATACAGATTGGTCGCACAGCGGGTCAGGAAATTTCACAGCTGTACACAATCCCCCCCGCTGGATATAGCCTCTCTATGGAATCTGTTCAAGCACGAGACTCTGTTTAATATTTTGGGACATGATGGCCATTTTACGGCGAAGGGCTTTTAACTCTGCACACCGTTTCCCAAGCATACGGCCGACTCTTGTCAATTGTCCGCCATGGCTTCCTGTTGAATATACAGTCACAGATGCTTTCTATTACTGGAGTATGTGTTGTACATCCCAGCAAATTGATCGCCGAATGGGAAGCAGGTTTAACATTTTAGAAACTATTATTACTGTACGTACCACGAAGTTTAACATTCAACAAGACGGGCAGTGTAATGTAACATTAAGTTGCGTTCGCGTAACCCTTGTTGCCGTGGAAAAACAATGTGTTGCATATTCCGAGTGCATTATCCGTTGCCAGCCTTAGTTACCTAGCACGCACTGCGCATGCGCCTCATCTGTGGCCTATCCGGCTGTACTATATTTTCCCCACATTGTGTCATAAACGGAACGATTTTCGGGAGAAAAAACGGTATTGAGCATAAAAATGCGTATTTTGATTTTCTTTACAACTGTTGTCGGAAATAATTCTAAGAAGAACTAAGCGAAACATTATAAATGTACTGTACATAGGTTGTGATGTAAAGTACCCGTTATTCTTGTCGGATTTTTTAAATGAAACTTGAGTTTTCTCGACAGATTTTTCGAAAACCCTCAAATATCAAATTTCGTAAAAATCCGTTGACTGGGAGCCCAGTTTTTCCATGCAGGCGGACGGACAGACTTGATGGAGCTAATAGTCGCTTTTCTCCCTTAAAATTCTACTTGGTTTTCACGTTGCATTTATGTTTTGTATGGATCTCAGAAGAAACAACTTTTACATTATGGACACCATTAAATGATTTTTTTTTATAACCGAGGTGGAGAGAGTTTTCTGCGCGGTGCGCACAGTCCTTGTATTTTTAGATTAAGAATCGTCTTGAGAGGGTTAATGTAACGTCTTTTAATTGGATTTGTGGTGAACAATGTAGTCATTTCGCTGTTACGTAGCTCAGAATTCAATGAAGACTTGCCAAACGGGTTGCGAAATAACAGGCATTTTTAAATCATCGTTGTCGTGTTCGTCGTCTTTGCTGCTCCTGCTACTGCTGCCGCCCTCTTTGACCTATATGGATTTATATAAGGAACATTACAGGGGACCGATGTATAATTGATTTATTAGTTTTTTGAACTGTAAAGGTTATACCTGTAGGCCTGTAGTGTAAATGAAGTTTGGCAGGTGGTCATGAATTTGAGTGTGTAAGGATTTGCCGAATAAATTCTTGGCATTAGCGTGAAGCAGCCGCTTAACCCGTAGCTCGCGGGCAACATTCTGTTGGCGACACAGTGTTATTTTGCCTGTGGAGACATTTGAAATGGGCAGACTTCTTTTAACCCTTCCTCTGGCTAAGACGAGGCAAAACGTCGAAGCAATTTTGAAATCTTACGAGCTGTTTATTTAAGGAAAAACACTTATGTAAGACTGTGCTAAAAGTAGTGACACCCTAGCCCAGGCTGTGAATTATTTTTTTATATACATTTTTCGTATTAGTAGTAGTATTATGAGTAGTATTAGTATTAGTAGTAGTAGTAGTAGTAGTAGTATATTTTTATTGCACATTGTATACGTCAGAGCACAGGTAAAAATTATACTTTTTATGGCGTAACAGCCCCTAGTGGGCCATTGCCTGCTGATTACCGACACTCGGCATGACTCCTGTGGACGAGTTATCAGCCCCACGTAAAGGCGTCTGACAACACACAACACTCACAAGAAACAAACATCCATGCTCCCGGTGGGACTCGAACCCACAATCCCAGCAAACTTGCGGCCGTAGACCCACGCCTTAGACCGCGCGGCCACCGGGATCGACATACATACGCGTATAATTCATTCATTTAGGAACCTGTCTTACGACAGGTCCAAAGCCTCGTCCAAAGCGAGGTCTCTACATAGTGCGATCTAGAGCTTCCTCCTTCAAATGAGAGTATCCTCGCCTTTCCTTAAGGTCATCCAGTAGCTTCCTACGTCTTCTTCCTCGTCGTCCTGTCACTTCTATCCCTCCTTTTATCTTTCCTTCAATTACCCGGTGTAGAAGTCAGTTTCTACGCAAAAAACGTGGCCAATCCAGTTAGCCTTCTGTTTACTTATTTCATGCTGGATATTCCTCTGCTCCTCGACTCTAAGCAATTCTTCTTCATTTCTCACATGATCGGTCAAACTGATATTCTCCATCCTACTCCAGCACCACATTTCAAAACATTCCAGGTGTTTCTGATCTACTGCCCGAATCGTCCAAGTTTCGGCACCATATAAAACTCTGCTCCATATGTAGCATTTTACTAGTTTCTTCCTCAATTTTAAGTCTAATGTGGTAGTAAAATGAGCCCTTTTCTTGTTGAATGCAGCTTTTGCCATAGCAATCCTAGATTTAATTTCACAAGTACATCTGCCATCATTTGTTAACATGCTACCCAAATATTTAAAAGATTCCACATTCTCTGGTTGTTTTTGGTATATCATAATTTTTGCTGGGAATGATTGTCTTGAAATTCTCATTACTTCTGTTTTTTCCACATTCATTTCCATTCCATAGCATCTTCCAATTTCAGTTAGTGTATAAATCATGTCCCGCGGCACCTTTTCTTCCTTAGCCAGTAACACAAGTTCATCTGAATATTTCACAGTGTGAATGATTTGCCCTCCTATTTTGAAGTCCCCAAACCCTTCCAGAGCTTCTTTGGTAAGGCATTCACTGTACAAATTGAACAGAATTGGTGACAAACAGCATCCTTGCCTAACTCCTCTTCCAATCTTCACACTTCTTGTCCCCCCTCATTTCAGTTGTATTTTAACACTCTGAGCCTTATACAATTTGCTAATGAATTTTCTTTCACGCCAGTCAATACCAGTTACCTTTAGGATCTGCATTAATTTGGTCCAGTTGACTCGGTCAAATGCCTTCTGCCAGTCTATGAAGCAAACACACAGTTCCGCATCTATCTCCAGGATTCATTCTGCTATTATTCTCAGCACCTCAATTGCATCTCTAGTTCCTTTTCCTCTTCTAAATCCAAACTGATCTTCTCCGAGTACATTCTCAATTTTCCTTTCAATCCCTCTTCTAAGTATCTTTGCTACTATCTTTGCTGTATGTACATATAATTACACATATTAATTGAATTTCATGTTGACCGCATACAGTCAAATTCTTGCTCATTTGACCGCACCAAGTACAAGGTTGCGTAGTCCTGGCGTAAGCAAATCGAGGAAATCTACCTTAAAAGAAATGAAGCGGCGTAGTCTGCAGTTGTGGTACATCCATGTCAGGTATTCTACTCGATCTAATCCTTCTCCGTTGTTTTCTGAAAATAAATTATTGAAGTGGGTAACAGTCAGTTGTTATTTACTATTGCTCTGTGGTTTGTGCGTTTCAGGTTTTAAATGTTGTCACTGAAAGTCAGCATCCACTGTACTAAAATTTTTTAAGCATGGTGGCATTATACTTATTGTAAAGGAAGACAGGGCACGTGAATGACAACCGGCACAGTAGAGCCGAACATAACCCACAGTGTTTTGTAGCACAAGCTCTGATGGCGAAAAGCCAAAACGCCTATGCTAAACAACGAATCCATTAATGACTAAATGTTAATATGAAAGAATTTTGACCGATTAGGCCCTATATATCGGGAATACAAGTCTAGATCTTTGCGTCTACTGCAGGCTATGTGGTTACATGCATCTCATACACAGGGATGTTAGTCGACACGGAATTCGACATCGATATTGTGAGATATTGTATCGATATCGTTTTAAACTGCCCAAATCAAACATCCGATACCTGCTTCGTGTTATTTCAGAATATCGTCATACTTCTGATTCAATATCAACGAAAATGAGGACTTCATTATGTTTTATTACAATCCGAATATCTCCTCTTGGACTTTGTTTATTTTATTTGCATTCCGCAATTGTCGCAATTTCTAATAATTAGCTGTAACGTCCTCCCAAGTTGTCTGGCATGGAGGGGGTGCCGGTTGTTCAGCTCTTTTACACAAACCTGAACAGTATTTTGCTACGAATACGTTACGCGATATAGAGGTGCCCTTATTTCCTCATTATCTTTCCTGATAGCCAGAACGATTTATCGATGTTAACTGGCATTCCTGTAAGGTATGTGAGTCTGTATTGAAGAACTTTCATCGTGCTTCCAAACGATGGAGTTCTACACGTTTAGACAGCCTGGAAGTTCTTTCATAACATTCCACTAGTTAGGAGTGTGCAGAATGGAGCGAGCAGCAATAGCTGAAGATAAACGCATTATACGCACCCGCCGGATGTTGACTGCATACTGAACGCACTGCGAGATAACTTTATCGAACGCGGAAAGACGAGTTATTGCGCTTTACACAGGCATATAACGTACTTTTCTTTATCAGATTCCATGGACAGTTCGTCTTGCGCCGTCTGTAGGCAACACGTCGGCGCACCAACATGTCCCACGTAGCTCGAGGTGGGACTTTTGGGCGTCATTGTGGAGCATTTACAGCACTGTTTGTGAAATTCTAAGTTCAGTTAATAGTGATTAAGCCGTATGGAGCAGCCACTCAGTTTCAGTTTGTCAGAGTGAGTAAGTTCCATCAGGCCTTGTAGTGCAGCCACTCAGTTGCAGTTTAACCGTGGTCGGTAGTCACTTTGACGAAACACTAGCAGCGGGTGGTACGTGCTAGTATGATATTACGAGTTTAATTGCGGGGACTCATTATCGTGATGAGGTGAAAACTGGAACAAAACATTGGCGATTTTCAGCTGATGGAATGAGAGGAACTTAAAACTGAGCTCTTCTAATATGCATAATTGTTTTTAGGCGCGTTCGCAAAATTGCAAAAAGCGACTGTTAGCTTCGTCATGTCTGTCTATCCGTCCGTCCGTCCGTCCGTTCGCATGGAACAACTTGAGGATTTTTCGAAAATCTATCAAGAAAATTCAAGTTCCATTTTAAAAAAAGTGCTTTACATGAAGACCAATATATATATATATATATATAATCATATCTCGCTCATTTCTTCTGAGAATGAGAAATGTTACAGACAAAAGTTGTATATAAAATCAAAACACGCATTTTGTATTCACTAACTTTTTTTCGAAAATGGCGCCGTTTATGAGAAAATGTGGAAAGATATTGTAGAGCGGGGCAGGCCACAGTTGACAATATGGCGCATGCGCATTGCATGCTTGATAACTAAGGCTACCAATACACACGCTCAGGGTGTGTAATACTCCTTGCTTTTCCACAGCAACAATGGCTGTACGAACGCGTTTCAATGTTACGTTATACGTACATTGCCTCTCTAGTTCAGTTACTGGAACTGCCATTTCAAATGCAGGTGTTGTCGGCCTGTTACTGTGAATTATCTGTAATTGCTAAGAATAGGGAAGAAGTCATAGCTGCATGAAATTGCTACCCATTGTTTGCGTAGAGATAATTGGGAAGTCCGTGATACATGTCCAGACAGCCGTTACCTCATTGGAGAACGAACTGAGGTGTTTCTGGTATACAATTTTAGACCATCACCTTTGTACCGCTTGCAGCAGGATATTAATGATAAATGCGTGTTTTTGCCAGATTTTCCCTGCGGTATGTCATTGGAATTCACTGGAAAACGAAAGCAAAATTTCATGCTTGCTAGACTTTAGCAAGAGATGAAGGTAAATAAATACCTTTATGAGGCAAGAATCTGAGTGGGCTTCATTGTTGTTATGAAAATGAAAGTAACGGTGCTCCAGGCGGGAAGAAAACCTTGCGGTCCGTAACCTATTGATGAAACTTTGATGCTGCGGTTTATCTTCCAATAACTGCAAACTTGGTTATCATCGTGTAACTCCGGGGTGCTCGGTATATTCTTCGGACAGCCGGTAGATGGTTAGGTGACTTCGAACTCAGGAGACTGGCCATTGTGTCTACAGATACTACCAACCATTAGAACTTCCCATTTTCCGGTTCATTCCGCTCCGTGCTTTTAGATATTGTTCCTTAGGATCCATTTTAATGTTATCCTCCTACCTACATCAGCGTGTCTGTTGTTCTTTCATGTATATCACCGTCGATTTTATATCAATTTTAGGCGCGTTCCCATAAGTCACGAAAATCCCTTTTTTTGCTTCGTCGTGTCTGGCCGCATGTATCATCGTAGCTTCCACTGGACGAATTTTCGTGAAATTTGATTTGAATTACTTTTGCGTAGATCTGTCGAGACACTCCAGATTTGGTTAAAATCCGACAATAATGTCGGACACTTTACATGAAGACCCAAGTACGTCTTATTGTTGCCGGCGAAGTAAATTGGCGATAAAAGCATTTTTTGGAACACTCATTATTTCATATTGTCAGTGACGTGTAGCTGAACAGTACACGCAGAACGCATTGTTGTGTTTCCGTCGCATCAATGGTAGTGCGAGCGCGCCCACAGCATTACTTTCTACGTACACTGCCTATCTTGTTGTTCTTTGTGCCTTCACACTTTATCACATAATTATTCTCAGCCGTTATTATTCTGCAGTTTCTCGTCTTCACTCCGTGCACCCGATTACCGGCTATCCTGACAGAGAATTTTATTAGATTCGCCCAGGTTCTTCCAGCGGATGGTCTATTGATAGTTATAACACCCAACGACTTTTTTTCACATTCGTACCGTGCATCTTGATATTATCAAAGTTTTATTTATTCACCAACTGACGCACTAGTGAGTTGTCTTAGAAACAATGCTAAAATTTACATTAAAACAGCTCCGAAATGTTTCGGTGTTACAGTTACACCATCATCAGGGAGCGCATTAATTTGTGCTTACAAAATTTACAGTTGTTAAAATAGTACATTAAAATACATCGGTGTGTGGTGAATACGGTGGTGGTGTGGCTGCTTATTATTATATATATTGGTGTATGTATGTTGCACTGTTCGACAGTAGATATGAACCAACGACTTGTTCTTTTCAGTGGCACTGCCTGATGTTGTCGTGACAATCGAGTCTAAATATTAAGCCTGTGTGAATCTCAGACATCATTAAATAACCCACGAGCCAACAAATGTCATTCGCCCACCACCGAGAGGTCCGTATCTTCTTATTCGATTTGATTGCTGTATGAGGGTTGATTTGAACTCGTCCCACGAAGGCGCCGTTTGCACACTCTGATGCACGACACCTTGTTAGCGCACTGGCGAGAAGTATTGACAGTTAGTGTCAATTCGTAAACAGACTAGGCACTGAAGCAAACTGACAGACTTTGAACAAGTTTCTTCTGCAGGTAACCATCAAAAGATGGCCGTAATTGCCAGCTAAGTTCTGCAGTTAGTAGGCTACTGCAGCAACTGTGGTTTTTGCCTCAAGTTCTTTAAGGTTGAATTTAGGGAAAAGTTAAGGTACGGGTACTTCAGTTTATATTGCCCGTATTGTTCTTCACGTCACAGATAGCACGCGCTGTAGCCTGCTCACTGAGTCAGCCAGGTTCGATTGTGTATTCCAGACAAACCAGGTACCCTGTAGAATTGCATACGGAGAAATTTGTTGTTGAGAGGCGATGCGGAAGACCAGGGAGGATGTAAAATGACTTTTGGGTGTATAAATTGTGAAGATGGGAAATGGATATACCTGGTATGAAAACTCATTGTCGCGTTGGTTTTGCAGAATACAACCGAAAGCTTCCATACACTCTAAATGATTGTCGGTGTATTAGATTTCCATTACGTTCTTGTAGAATCAACTATGCAGTGCGCGCAAGTAGGAAATTGCACATTGTGTACCGGGAAATTCTGTAATTGCACCGCCTCTACAGCGAAATTTATACATTTATTAAATATTTCCTTTTGCTTCTGTGAATACGTTGCGATTATATTACTAACCGTCGTTTAACCGCTTGGTGTACCTAACAGGGGTACGTTTTCCTAGATGTTTGTAATTGCACTGATCTTTACCATGCTTCAAACCGACTGCTGCTGGACCAGCCGATGAATCGGTCGTTGACACCATACATTATTAGAGTGATTAAAATCGAGGAGGAGGATGTGGGCTGCACGTGTAGAGCACATGATAAACGCAGACAAATTTTTGTTCAGAAAACCTGATAAGAAAATTAACTGCTTGAGGAACTTATGAGTGATTAGTTAATATTAAAATAAGTCTTGAAGAAATACAGTATGTTGGTGGAGATTGGGTCAAACTGACTCGTGTTATCCATTGGCGTGCACTTCGAAAGCGACAGTTAACCTTCCGTTTATCGCATTGCGCGCAGAGAGGGGGGAGGGGGGGTTTTTGATCTGCTCGAAGAGGACTCTACTGTGTGTACGAGTAGTTAATGTTGACGATTACTTAATGAAATAAGGTACTAAGGTCTGATATTTTGCTGAATGAACATAATAAAGAAGGCCCCTTTTCCCTCCCTCCCTGCCTTTTTATATAAACATTCTGTTTATGCTCACACTTAACTGGTTTGCGGCAGACAGGCTTCAAGGCGGAAGTATAAACACTTTGATTGATGTGTTGCAGGTCGATTTTACTGCCCTGATTCTTGTTGCTAAACAAATTAGATACGTCAAACCCGAACATGACTGTGCTGCAATAAACTCTTGGAAAGTTGCTTTAATAAGTTGCATTTCCCGTAGTACTGGCACGTGCCAGGTGCTGGATGTCAAATTATGCTGCTGTACCACATGAAAATGAATGTTAGTCCACGTTGTGAAAATCGACACTGATTCGCATATAGACGGTGAACATAAAAACCGGCAAGCACAGTGGATTAAAGCGACTGAATGGCAGTACCAGTAGGCTACAAAACGAACAAAATACACGGAGTCAAGACGTTTTGACGTAATTCAGTGCAGACAAACTGTCCTGAATTTCAGCCAAATCGATAAACATGTTTAGGATTGTTGTTGCCTTGCAGATTCGCAGTCTTAAGTATCACTGTAAATCCAGTTAAACACAACAGTTGTTTATTCCAAGGTTAATTCTACAACATGTTTCAGTCTTACAGGCCATAACTAGGTTGGCCAATAATATGAAAGAGTATGTACACAGTTATATGGAAATTGAGATGGATACTGCCCCATAACTTTAAATACCAGTGCAAGTTATCAAGAATTGTTTATTGTCTGTCGTGGTCTCAGTATTGGTACAATGATACGAGTATTCTCAACATCTGACTTCCCATTTAACTGTGTACATACTCGCCTATTGGTGATTAAACTGATGATGTCAGTCCGAAACATGTTTAATTAACACTGGAATAAAAACAATTGTTGTGTTTGATTGGATTAACTGTGAGTGCTGTTATCCAAATCACAACGGGGATGAATCATCTTCAAAAAATTCAGAATTTGCTTTCGAAGCGTACCTGAAAGCTAGAATAAATTTGAACAAATGATACGTAGTGGTTGTATACTTCAGTTAACAGTGTAAACGGCATATGACCTTCACTTGGTTAATTGTTGGATAGATACAATACTCAATGAATTAGTAACCACACAGATGCCCTCAACAATACAGCAGTTGACTGAGATTAGTGTACTTTTACTTACGATTCTATTTTAATGTTTTAGTTTCAAATGAGAGTTTCATCATACGCAATTTTAACTTTACTGTAAACGAAATGGGATGCCATTGAGTGCTCACTTTGTTGTACCTTAAAAAGTGTTCTTTATTGGCCTGATGATGACTGTCTTACGGTCGAAACATGTTACCTTAATGTAATCTGAGTATATACAATATCACTATGCTGATATATAGTTGTGTATAGACGGAATATATTACTTTATGTAATAAAATAAATGAGTAAATTAAATCTGATATTTATCGGATCGTGCATCATTGTGATAACTGAAGAATCAAAAACCCAACTAGATTCCACTTGATATTTTATTGTACTTCTTATAGGTTCAACATGTTTCGAGCACCACTATGCTCATCGTCAGGAGCTCGCAACTGTGATGTTGTTTACCATATTGGTCATGTTGTTCTTGGTTTGCTGTGAGGTGCAGTTAGGCTGGAGTAGTGTCCGGGTTGCAGGCTCAAGCACAACTTAGTTGTGCTTGAGCCTGCAGCCCGGACACTACTCCAGCCTAACCTCACGTAACCTCCAACATACAGCAAACCAAGAACAACACGACCAATGTGATAAACAACATCATAGTCGCGAGCTCCTGATGATTAGCATAGTGATGCTCGAAACATGTTGAGCCTATAAGAAATATAATAAAATATCAAGTGGCATCTAGTTGGTTTTTTTATTCTTGAGTTACCTAAAGTACGTAAGTGTATGCGCTTGCGTGTTTTCCACAGATATACATACTCTGTGTATGAGAATTAACCCGCAATGACAACCGTCTAGAATTTCGTTTCTGAAAACGGGAAAATAAGGTTTTTCTTGTAACACAGAGTCAGAGTGGAGGTTCCACAGCGGTGTTGATGAGGTTGCAGATTCTTCTGGGATATGACGCTTCTGCCATCTGTCTCCGTCTTTAGGGCAGACCACCAAAGTTCCGAAGTTCCTTGATGCCTCCACCTTCAGGGTACTATGGGACAAGGTCCGATAGGGCTACGCTTGAAGCTGTTCCCCGTACCCCGCCCCCCAGTTAGTGCGTCAGATTACTTCTGTGTCTTGCAAAACGGGTCAGAGTCCAGCCACGCCTGAAACCTTCTGACACAAACATACCTCATGAACTGTAAACAAGTGGGCCGGTATAGCGTAGTCGGTATAGCGAATCGCTACGGGTCGGACGGTCCGGTGATCGAATCCCGGTAGGGGCGAGATTTTCCGCACCCATCCACACCGGCCCTGGGGCCCGTCCAGCTCCCTATACAATGGGTACCGGAGCTTTCCCGTGGGTAAGGCGCCAGGGGCGTGGCTTTGACTACCCACTCCTATTTTTGCCAAGGCTGAAGAAAGAGTGGAGCTATTCATCTACTCCCCTTCAATTTTATTTACAATAAATTTGGGGCTACCGTGAAGATCGAAGCAGGAGGCAGCATTGTCCCCCGAAACGTCCGTCGTTATTTACCAGTCCACACGGCCTTATGTCTCAGAAGACTTGAATTTTCAATTTACAATAGATTGATTTTATTACTGTGAGCGCTTTAGAATTCTTTTCAGTTGCTGCAAATGAAAATTACAGAATGTTTGTAATCCAGTAAACTGTTTGTTTCAGACCATGTTTACGTCTCATCTCCGAAAGCGTCTGAGAGTGATTACTGTGTTCCTTGGAACCCAGCACGTTTCCTGAGGTAAGTTTAGACAACCGAGACAAGGTTGCTTCTCTCTTCTCCTTTGTAGCCTTTGACAAGGTAGACCGAGATAAAGAAACCACATTATTGCGGATGTTGTCGAAGTGTCCAAGTACATTCCTTCTCAGCAGACAGGCAGGGTTTCCTTCGGAAAGAACTGTGGCAACATCTCTTCATTTCACCGAAGGAACAGAGCTGTTAGCAGAATAAGTCGTGGTCTTCGGGCGGATGAGTTATGTATTTTTTTTTGTGAATTATTTATTGAAAAAATATGGAAAATCTATAAAATTGAGGGTCTTCTGGGGCGACACAAGTACTGGGTTAAATTCGTGTGGCAGCCCTTGGTGTTGACACCCAGTAGTTGACCAGATTTCATCAAACTTCGTGGAATAGTTTCAGAGATGAAATGCGCGTTACTGAGTGGTACGTCCATTCCTTTGAGTCTTCAGTTTCGGTGTCTTATGTCGTCCCAAAACCCGCAACGTTTCATTTGTGGTTTTATAATTCGTATTCTGTCAGAATATTTCCATTTAATGATATTCGGCGTAGAGCAGAGTTAAAAAAATGTGTTAAAAATTGGCGACAAGTACATCTCGCATGTCAGTCCTTCGATCTTATCCAAGCAAAACGGACGTACACCTTAAATAATAAAAGGGATAAAATTGTCTTCTTAATTATTTATAGATGAAGCGTGTGGGTTTCATCTGTTATTGACAAGGGCTGTTTCGTATATTTTAAGACTGTCTTAGAGATTTTGACAGAGGCCATCCCGTTGTATAATAAGAAATTTGTGTTATGTGTTATATACCGTCAGTACGCAACAGTATATCAGTACAGTGATACAGTATATACAATAAGGTCACATTATGGCTACATTTTTTGACCGAAAACGGTCATCTTCAGGCCGATGAAGAACATTATTAAGGTACAGTGAAGTAGCACTCAATGGGATCCCATTTCGGTTACAGTCAAAGTTAAAATAATGTATGATGAAATTCCTATTTTTATAATTAAAACAATTAAATTAGACGGTAATCTAGTAAATTAAAATCTTCAGGATACTATATTGTTTGGGCCTCAATATGGTTGCTTAAACAATAGTACTGTATTTATGTATCGGTAACCAAGTGAAGACCTGTGACATTACCATAGCAATTATAATATTTGACTACCGCGTTCCGTGTGTATTACGTAGGAAGCAGTCGGTTGCGCAGGTGTCTTAGAGAGCTAAAGCGTTACCAGTCTACGGCTTTCAGGGCGGTGTGCTTGAGAACTCCATTCTTGTGGAATGCAACACAGTGTCAGTGGGTAATCGATATCGGACGTTTGGAAGGAACAAAGTGCCTTTATCTTAACCCTTTAAACGCCGAGTTAAATCCCATTATTAGGAGCTCACCATATTCTGCACGTTGGCAGGATAAGGGTTAAAGCGCGAGGAGACCCGAGCCTTCGAAACGTCGGACGCGGATTAGCAAGCGACGTTGCGTTGTAATCCAGTAGAGCGAATCCTAAATGCAGTAGAACTCCACTTATCCGAACGCTGGTTATCCAGATCGGATTGCCCCTTCGGGTAAATTTGTCGAGAATTCTACAAAACTAGCTTGCCTTAAAATTACCGGTTATCGGATCAAGTACAGTACAGTGTTATTGCTTCAAGAGCTTCAAATCAGGCGTGGTCGAAATGTTTAAATGCAGGTACGTACAGTAAATAGTAAGAACCGAATTTCAAACTGCCATTGTAGCCTATTTTGAAGAAAAATCCAATTACCCGGTTTTTCTGCATATCGGGATGGCACGCTGTCACAATTAATCAGGATAATTAAGGTTACACTGTACTAGAGTTCCCGACACTTCCTGTGCCTACAAATCATCATCATCATCATCATCATCATCATGTAATGTTATTTCGCCCGCGAATTATTATTATCGAATTTCTCACTTCTCAGCTTTGGCTGGGAAATATTCACCTATCCTGGGATGTAGTAATCAACAGGATTATACTCGGTTGTCTTATTTGTAGTTTAAAAAGTTTCTTACAATTGAACATGTGCCAAGAATTACAGATTTTTGCAGTTGTATGTATGTGTATATATATATGTGTGTGTGTGTGTGTGTGTGTGTATTCGGGTGCAAGTTAAGTCTTGTTAGACTTTGTAATAGTGACTTTGGAATTACTCCCGTAGATGATATTACTATCGGGATCACTTGTGCTGCCTTTTGGTTCCACATATTATTATTATTCGGCAACTGTTCGGTAATGTCAGAATCAACTGAGATGTTGTCCTGACGGAGGAACTTCATTACTCTATTCGTCCCTTTCATTCTCTTCACCCAAAGACTGCTCATCAGCCTGTGCCCATAGCAAGAACTGTACCCACCGACACTCAGAAACCACCGTACCTATCAGCGGCCTTTGTACATTAGAAAGTGTGCGCAACGGATGGAGGATCACTGACGTCATAGAAGAATGAAGATAAACCATCTGTATGGCGTAAGGACAATGTGCCATTAGACGTACTGATTACCGACTCACTCACAAGGGGATATATTAATGTAAATATTGCGTAGATATGGTTGCTGCGCGCACACCTTTGGCTCTTCCTTCTCTGTTACGAGAAATGGTAAGGCTGAAGGATGGGTTTGGAATCTATTTGGGCAGTGATTTCTAATTTAAAAATAGTCACTACCCGCATCAAGGTCACGGTGATTCTGAGTGTGTTGAGTAATAATTGTGTCTTGTCGCTAGTTGCCACTGGTTTTGACAATGGCTACCCATAATAGAAAGGTTAGTCTGTTTTGCATTGACGAAGAGAGAGCCAGTAACAACTGTGCAAAGTACACTGCATACAATATCACACGGAACCGCCATGGTATGCCGACTTATGTGCACATTGCATACACTATCACACGGAACCATCTCGACATGCTGACTTGTGCACATTGCATACACTATCACGCGGAACCATCTCGACATGCTGACTTGTGCACTTTGCATACACTATCACGCGGAACCATCTCGACATGCTGACTTGTGCACATTGCATACACTATCACACGGAACCGCCTCGGCATGCTGACTTGTGCACATTGCATACACTATCACACGGAACCATCTCGACATGCCGACTTATGTGCACATTGCATACACTATCA
>Ga0123354_10006437_pt1 | contig 17444 bp, 20 predicted proteins | sample TergutLab28metaG_2_FD_97872 | JGI IMG/M metagenome (GOLD analysis project Ga0123354, IMG submission 97872) | Labiotermes labralis P4 segment gut microbial communities from Petit-Saut dam, French Guiana - Lab288 P4 | ecosystem: Host-associated > Arthropoda: Insects > Digestive system > Gut ...
ACATGTGCTCGAAACATGTAGAGGCATGAAATAAACTTATTGTAAAACAAAAATTTTGTGCATCAAGTTGGTTAATTACTGAGATAAATATACTGAGATGCACGGTCAGCAAAATGTCAAAATTCACTCAAAGTCTGCAGCAATAGGTTTGCCATTAAGAGGGTAACAATGGAACAATTTCATACTGGAAATACCATGCACAGCAAATGGACGTACTTGTCGCTGGAGGTCTGCCACTTCCTCTTGCACAGAATGGCCAACACCTGACTCTGCATGGCCACCACCCACCATCTCACTGTTTGCCAGGGTGAAGAAGAGACCATTCTGCATTAAAAAAAAAATCAGTTACCGTAAATATAAATTAGTGCTAAACTCATAGTTCAGAAGCTGTATGGTGCTAATCCGCAGCACCATGCCCGTTAGTTTTAAGTTCCATGCAATTCATAAGACTTTTATGGATATCATATCTAAAATATGTTCCTCTACTACATTAGCATTTTTTTAAGTGGCACTGTCTAATTTCTTACGTTTTTAAGAAAGAAAATTTTTTATGAGATCACCATGCTCTCTGTCCACACAAGTGTGCATAAACACCTCACCCTCGAATTTTCCACTTACATCAACATCAACAACAACAACAACAACAACACTCCCAAATTCAATATATTTCCCCATTTGATACCATAAAAATAATAAATTTCACATATGAATGGCCCCATATTTCTTTGCATGGTTGCCATATTAGTTTGTTGTTAACACAGAATTTAAATTATCAAAGTTTTTTTTATTCACCAAGTGATACACAAGTGAATTGTCTTAAAAACAATTTTAAGATTCACATTAAAAATAACGTTAAAACAGCTCCGACATGTTTCGGTGCCGTCACACCATCATCACGCAAGCATGAGTAATGCGCTCCCTGATGATGGTGTGACTGCACCAAAACATGTTGGAACTGTTTTAACGTTAATTTTAATGTGAATCTTAAAATTGTTTTTAAGACAGTTCACTTGTGCATCAGTTGGTGAATAAAAAAACTTTGATAATATCAAGATGCATGGAATGTATGTGGAAAAACAATTGTGAAAACAGAATTTAAATTTTAATCATACAGTTCTTTCAGTATTATTAAAACTGTATAATTGGTTCAAAAGTTTGCATTGATGAATGTGACGAACACGTGCAGACAAGGTGCCACTTTCTGACAGAACAGGAGGTACAGACAACAAACTTAAAACCTCTTGCTTTGAAACTCACCTTCAATGATCCGTCGAATGGGTTGAGAGTTTCTGCCTGAAATTGCAAAATATACAATGATTATGAATACATGAAGTACCAGAAAAAAACCACAGACTGATAGAAACACTACAACCTAGATACTTCAACCATTACTATCAACCTTTAAATTACCAGGGTGGGTATTTAAATTTAGCACATGTTTATAAACAATGTATTATTTGAACAGAAAAGATAACATAATGAAATAAATGGCATTTTGTGGAAAATACGAGATATTATGCAGCATGTCTTAAAAATGCGGTAAATTTCCTTCTCGCCTGAATATATACAATAAACTTGTCTGGGAAAGGGGGTGTTTTTATGTGCATTTGCATCAGAGGTTTACACATTGCTGATGGAGTTAGTATTTGTAACCTTGATACATAAACTGGTAAGAAATATGAATATACAAAAAGCAACACAAATTTCGTACAATAAATTGCTCATACATGAAGATGCAGAGGAAAACAACATGTGTTTCAATAAAGAAGTGGACATTTGAGTAATGATAAAAGAAGGACACATACAAAACTACAACATCTGCAGTCCAGGAATCATCACTTTTATGCAATACCATTCCAAAATGACACAATAAAATTTCCATGCAATACAAAATAATAATATTTAGCAAATTGACTGTAAAACGAACGCAGCGAAAAGTGAAGCACCACACAGCATCGTTTAAATAAATGAATGATCAATTCTCATGTTATTTCACAACACCTTTTGTACTGCCGATGCTACATAATACAGAATGATATCAACTACCACCAATGGTTAGCATGGAAGAATTTAGAATGGAATGCACGTGGTTATCTGAAGGCACTATAAAGACTTCTCTGAGTTCCACGTAACACAGGACACCCCGACAGACCACCCATTAAGGATGTGCAAATATTACTGATATCATATTCACTTCTGTCAGTTCAACTGCACTTCATGGTCATGTTCACACTGGCGAAAGGAAAGAAGGATTTTGCTCTAACACTATGCAGATTATGCCTATATATTTGTTCTGGTTTTCATTTATTTAAGAATTTTGTATCATACGTATTGCTTACACAGGACGTATCAGGAGGAATCTACCATACTTCAGGAGTACACTCCTTAGGTTAATTGACAATGACATAACCAAACATAACTGTATATGAAACTGAACAGTTACAGAGATAATGACTTGAGAAAAGTGCTGTCATCATTCAGTTCCACATACTGTGCCTGTTTAACGCAGTGTGTTGTCCAAACACTGCACAGGTCCACCCATGAGCCAAGCCAAGCCATGGACAGGAGTGTGTGCTATGTAAAGTACTTGGAACCTAGAGACAACTGTTACTAAACTAGTATTAGTTTTACTTCCTTAATTAATGTCTTAATGACATTCAGACATTAATTAAATGTTAAGTACAGGTGTTAACATTACAGAAACAATAAATTCCTCCTCATGTTAATATATGTTTGGTTATCAATAAATGTGTAACAGTTCTCATCCTTTCAAATTTATCTTGCCATTATTTCCGTAACTATTCAACTTTGAACAGATGTATCTTCGGTTGTATCAATGTAATTTCACCTAATGATTACAGTAAAAAGTATGGTAGATTACTCCTGAAACACCCTGTATACTGCTTCAATGAGAATAGAATGATCATGGAATTGGAAATGTCATACAGAGAAGCTGCAGTGACTTATGTCACCCACTGTACCACATGACTCAGGAAAATCACACAACACCTTAATCACTATAGTACCAATGAGCACACACAAAACAAATTCACAATTAGTATGCTAAAGATGAAAACTTATATCTAAAAATGTAACGTTAAAGAATACAAACACTTCAGCTTGTCTGGGGTTTCGTATTTTGCATCAAAGAAGTACACAATTTTAACAAAAAATTACAGAATTTTATAAACATTGAGGCTTTCATTAACAAACTAAAACTCAATTTTATTCCAAGAACATCATCACTAAAATTACATATAAAGAACATGAGTTAATTTATTCCCTTTTTCATTACAGTTGAAGTGTGGATGAGAAGAAACAAGAATAGTGTACAAACCACAAAATTCCTTTAATCTGGTGCCCAATAATCCAGCACTCCTGATACATCAGTACTTGAGGAAAGCGGACCCAAGACCAGAAGTTCCGCCATCCAAAACTTCAAAGTGTGTGTTGATTCGGTGAATTTATTTTAGGTTATCCGGACCTTAGTGAGCCTATCAAGCTGTTAAAACAGCTTCATAAGATCCAAAGATTAGTCAACAAGGCACTGCCGGCCAAAGGAATCACTTTTAAGAATTCCTCAGAAACTGGAAATAATAATGTGGCCTGAAAGAGGTAAATGCCGAAGAGAGTCTGTATGTTATACAATGAAATGGAAGAACCAGTTATGATCATTTATGGGAGTATGTTAGAGTGTGAAAAACCTTGTCAAATGAGAGATATAGAAAAAGCCTAAATAAGCACAATTGGACAAGTCATTGTGTAAGTGGTTAAGAGCAAAGTGTCCTGAAGGAAAACTTATAACTTTGCCCTTGATAATTGAAAAAGCTAAGTCTTTTAATGATGAAATAGAAAGTAAATGACAAGTGCATATTCTCTGATGGCAGTGACAAAAAATTACCTGTAAGAATTTAGGTCAGTACTGGAAATGTCTCATAATCCAGACTATTTGATAATCTGGCACCTGTCCATTCCTATGGGTTCTGTATTAAAGGAATTCTACTGTACTATGATAAGGGGTTAGATATATGACTCCGGACAACAAAGGAAAGAAAAATAATCTACAAAAATTGAATTTTCATAAAAAACAGTTCAAGTATGTGGACATTTGTGAATGTTCCAAAACAAGCTCTGAAATGCAATTTGTATTTTACTTTTAAGTTCTGGCATGTGCAAATAACAGTTGCACAAACGTGACACAGAAAAAAATCTCTGTACTTCAAATCCCTTCATCTCTACATATAAGTCATCCCTGCTCTTCCACACAAACAACTTTTCATTTAGTGTCTTACCCTCATCAAACAGTTCTCTTCATTCTGCCATGAAAGAGGAAACGGCACCAGCACACCAGAACAATCGTGTTACACCAAACAAGGCAAAACAACAAAAAAAAACAAACAAACAAATAAGAAACATTCAATGCACAATTACAACCCCATTTGGCAGGCAGTTTTATTTCATCAGATCCTAAAAAATATGACAACTTCCAACATGTTAACTCAACCATTCCAATGTCTTACTCCAGCAGAACAGTTGCTGGCACTGTCGAACAATTTGTTTTGAAGTCTGTTTGGCAATGATTTCATTATTCTCCCTTTTCCCGACCAGAAAGAAATTATCTGCTTGTACACACACTTTTAATCAAATGGACCAACTTTTAGACTTTATTCATCAACTACGTTTGCTAAAAACAACGGTTCTGAGCCTGAATCTGTTTGTCTTGAAGCGGGAAGGAGAAACAGGAACTGTACTACATTCAAAAACAATGTCTCCTCCACACCTGAAGATGGAAACAGACTCAGTCTCTGAAACCTTCTGCCTCTTAATACACCTAAATGATGGACAACGTCAAAAACACTGGTCAGTTTACCACCATCAGAATCCTTTAATTAAGAGGTTTTAACACATGTTCATGCCTGGGCAATCTACTGTATTGCAAAATACTGTATTGGTGTGTATGCCTATTTAGATACGATCAGAAAGTTCACTGCAATGCTGATCAAGCAGTACATTGTAGCTACCACAACTGGTAGCCCATGAGAGTACATGGATTTGTCATATTCCAAATGTTTGAACAAACAGGCAGAATGCCTCAGGGACGGAAATTTGCAAAACACAGTAACACTATGGAACATACATATGTTTAGAAAGATGATGGTTGCTAAGCTAGTGAAAAAAAAGTTCCCCTCCATTTCTACATAACATGCCTCCCCCTCCCCCCCCCCAAAAAAGAAAAAATTTTTATGATGTCTTCAACACACCACCACTGGACCCAGTCCTGAAGAAGATTAATCCAGTTTGCAATCATATCATTTGTTTAATTATTGTAGCCACCACTATAAAAATACAGTCCATGTACATTAACTGCAATATGGCATGAACATATTAACACATTGCCGTCGGGCTGGTCTTTTAATTAAATACCCCCTGGTGACCGTACGTTTTAAACGCTTTTAATGTTCAATCCCATAATATTTTGCACGCTTATCGTTCTAAAATAGGGTTCAAGAGCGGTCTGTCTGCTTGTAACTTGAGATCCAAACATCCTGCATGTAGCTGACGATAACCTTGAAGCGATCAGTGTGTCAGACCAGCTCGAAAACACGTGTGATGGACGTCGTGTAAGAAAACACAGAAATGCGGGGCTCGTCAACAACGCATGGGTGAGCAATCACGCATTTCTGCGTGAGCCAACAGCAATGTGTTAAATGGAGAAGCAGGCAAATGACATGCCCACACTAAAAAGCAGATGCTCTGTGAGCCAAAGAAAATTCATGCTGTGTCAAGACACACAAACACACACTCACACTCAACAGTGATGGTGACACATAACAGCCAGACACAAACAGCTTTATCCCACACAAACACACAGCAAATAGGTGACATAGCAGCAAACAGTATCAACTGCAAGAAACTGGCACCCACAGAAATTTTAGTCACAAAATGCTCTACAACATCTTGGACAACTGCACTAAACATCTAACAAGTATATAAAATACAATAACATAATGTATACATATTCAGTCAAAAACAATGTTGCATTCAAATGAACACAATTATACAGTCATGCTCCTGTATTCGCTGATTCAGTATCTGCGGTTTCAGTTATCCGTGTTTTACCGCGGCCCGAAAAAAAAAATTGGAAAATTTAAGAAATAAACAGTTCATAAGTTTCAAAATGTGCGCCAAGCGAGAACGGAGCATAACATAGTGATATCCAGCAGCCCAAACGTAACCAGTATTCGACTCATCTTCCTTTGTCCCTGTACCCATGCTTCCCTGCAGAACTTGCAGCCTTTTGCTTCTAGCGTTCCGCTGTGTGCATTAGTTTCCACATTATTGCACTGTTTATGTTCAGAAAGCCCTTATTTACTGAAATAATAGCCCCAAAGTGTAAAAGTAGTGATGATGGTAGTGTTTCTTAGCCATAAGAGAAGCCATGATGTCCTTTCCATTAGTGAGAGAGTGAAAATTCTGGATATGATTGAAATAGAAAAAAAATCTTATGCAGAGATTGCCAGGTTGTATGGCAAGAAAGAAAAACATTATTTTTATTGCTTATGCAGCACTTTGATGGAAAAGCATTATATTTATTGTTCTGTCATCCCTGGAGACTGTACATGATACTGTACAGTACAGGTACTGTATTTTCTTATTGGTCTATCGTCTCTTGGGGATTAGGCTCAAAGGACAGAATCCCTTACTTTCATACATATGAGAGAGCGAGAGACACAGAGAGAGAGCGAGAGAAAGTACACTGTAAACATACAATGTATTGTACAGCACACTTTATTATTACTTTATTTAAGGCTGGTAATGTCTTACTGTGAGTAATTTATCAATTAAACTTTACCATATTTCTTGATTTTAAGCTTTTGCCATGTTCTATATGTAATGTGTTTTCTTTTGGGTAATTCCCCGGCATCTGAGTTCTAATAGCCAACGTTTCGGAACACTCTATCAGTTCCATCTTCATAGGCAGGTGGATGAAGTATAACAGGGTATGGGATGTGTGGTGTATTTATACCTGACAGGGTTCTGGCAGACCAGTGGAGGAGCCAATGGAAGGCGGGTGACCGGATGGGGGCAGGTAGGTGCACAACAGGTTGTGGAGAGGGGGAGGTATATAAGTGCGTGTGGGGGTGGGATCACTGTAGTGTACTCGGTGGCTGTCTCCCATTCTTGAGTTTGTGTAGCAGTGGCTTCCAGGATTTACTGGGGTTGAATCCCCCATCTCTGTTGATGTTATTGGGATGCATCTCAATTTCGATGGCTTCTCTGATGAGATGATCCATGTAGCTGGTTTTAGTGGCAAGGAGTTTAGTGTCCTCGCCACTAAAACCAGCTACAGAACCCTGTCAGGTATAAATACACCACACATCCCATACCCTGTCATGCTTCATCCACCTGCCTATGAAGATGGAACTGATAGAGTGTTCTGAAACGTCGGCTATTAGAACTCAGACGCCGGGGAATTACCCAAAAGAAAACACTTTACCATATTTATGTATGTTACATGAATATCATGTTACATATAGTGTTCGGTATTATCCGGGATTTCACATAACCTGGGTAGGTCTTGGAACGTATTACCTGTGGATATGAGGGCACTACGTACTTTGTTATTGTATTTGAGTTCTACAACACAATGGGATGTCCTCTACAAATATTAACACGTATATGTTATTTGTCATCAACCTTGTGAGGTATGTATACGCTGCATTATCTGAATTAATGGAAGTGACGGAAAGCATGAATAACCGCAAAACATGTACAATGCAAAATTATCTTATTCTCAACCTACATCAACTTCAGCATTTATGTAAGTATGGAAGTGGCACCTTATGATGTGCTCTGTCGTGGAAATTATCAGTGTTTGCTTCCTCCCCTATGGCAATACAACATAATTTCCCTATCTCTGCCATCAAAACAGTGTTGTACTCCAAGTCACATTAATTTACACTAATAACCCTACATCCAAATGTGATGGTGTGTAACTGACGATGACTGCTGCAGAATGGACCTAGCATAATGTTTTATGTTTGCTCAGATTTAATGCATAAGTCTGACACCACATCCATTGAGATGGCAGGATGGCACCTTACTGTCACACCTACAAAATCTGGTACACCCACCTTTCATAATAAGTTTATTCCATCTATTTGTTTATATTCATGTAAGCAACGGTCCATTCAAACCTGCACATTGCTACGTGCTAACACTGCCATACCTCCTGTAAGACTCTCTTCAGCTTCAGAAGCATGGTCTTGATGCTCACTATGTCCTGGTACATATACTGATATGTGCCTCGATCTAACCTCAGGCTGGTGTCTTCAGCCTCAGAGCCTGGTGTTGCCTGTGTGGGTACCAAAATATTCAAAATTCAGGAAACCAAGCCATACATTGATACTACATGCATGAAAAGGTCACAAAATGTTCACCTCATATCAAACCATCAAGCCAAAAATAATGATATAATCTGTCATATGCAACATTTACATTTCTCACCACTGCCAAAACAGCTAAGCACCTGCACCAAAAGGCAGCAAATGTGTTTGGCACTTATGTCCCTACATGAATTGTAAGATTCATGAAAATGGGAGAATAAAGATAACATGACAGAACTTCCACACGCCAGAAAACAATCATACACACTGTAACATCCACTTATTGCTGCCACTGCTCCCAGTTACAGAATTAAGCTGCTCAGTCAGGTCACAGGAGACTTGTCAAAAAACAAATATTTACAGTGACAAATCAAGTTGACTCTATAGGCAACAATTCTACTTCAATGTTATGCAAAATGGACAACAGGCAAAATATTAGTTTATGTACTCATTGTTGGAAGCTCCATCTGTGGTGTGAACTTCAGATCCTGGCCACATATAACATCATTTCTTACTTTATTTAACAATTCAATATCAGCTACCGATGATGAATGATAAATGACAAACAATTATGAATTATGAGTATCAAAAGACAGAGAAGAAAGGAATTGTATCTATGAGTATTTTAACACACAAGACAACCGTATACCTAGAGATATACATCAACAGACAGAATTATAATTTTCAATATTCAATGTCACAATGTCACAATGAAAACTTGTTCTGAAATGAAGGGCCACATGGTCTACATTTTTGGGTGTGGTTTGGGGTTTAGCGGTTGTTCCTGTAGTCTGCAAATAACTCTCAAACCATGTTTCAGACAAAGTTGATTAAGCAACAAAGATATTTTCACTAAAACATCAAAATTTCAAGGTTCATTCAACTGTAGCTTTTCACTTTCGTCACAAACACTGCATCATCTGCAGATGTAGTGAGACAAATCTAGAGTCACATCAGAAGATATTAAAGTTCATTAGGAACAACTGAGAAGAAATGTGCAATACATTGTTACAGTTTTTGTCACACAAACACGCACCTGCCTCGGTGGTCTCAATGGACTGCCTGTTGTAACACGTGCTTTTGGGTCCAGGGACCGAGGAGAATCGGGTGTACTGCCAGGTCGTGACCTCAGTACCTTTGTGGCTGGCCGCACACTTACCAACCTGCAACACAGTGCAAAAAGTTCAACATCACTGTTTCCTGCAGTCAAAGGAAGTATAAACCTGAGGTTCCAAATGGAAGTGTACTTAAGTGTCCACATATCACAGAATATCAACTGCACTTCCAAAACCATTGCACACTACATCACCTCATGCAGTATGGTCACTATACGGCACTACACTGAGCACTTTAAAAAGCCAATAAAAATTAGTTTGGCAAATTGGAGTTTTGATAGTGGTGTAGATGTGGATGCCAATCTTCTGGGATATGGCACAGCTTCATTGGGTTCCTACAGTTTAAGGCAACACTGTGCCCTTCCTCATATTCAGTGGTCCGAATTCTTGGACATTTTGACCTTTGAAGATCAGGACACCATGTCACCTCAAAACACTGGTATCTCATTAACCAGTGACACAATGTCATATCCCAGAATTATTGAATCTATGGAATTAATTTTACTATGCCAATTAGGCTACTGATAAGAACATGGATCCCTTGCACCAACAATCTTTCATTAAATAATTATATTTTGTAAAGGAACACTCCTTCTCAAGTTACTCCAGGCACTTGCCTTTAAGTAAAATCCCTAAAAATGACACCCAACCTCCTGTTAAGAAGGAATAATGTTCATACTAATGCACTTCCTGCAAGCACCAAGCCATCCATCCAGGCATCTGTAACTTAAACAAGTAACATCTTCCAGTCCCGTGAATATTCAACAATATGACAGGACAATACTCAAGAGTGTATGACACCATGTAGCCAAGAGAAACTGAACGTAATAAAGACACGTCTTCCCAGATATGATACTGTGCATGTTGCTTTTATCTTCTGGGTCTGATCAGTCTAAATGGAGTGATTAGCTCTTTCTCTTCTTGGAGCACTCAGCCATGAAGACAGAGACTTACGATACAGACCCAGAAATGTCAGTAACTAATTTACTAAATGACATGGTGTCATATCACAGAACACTTGAATCTTCATTAACATTGCTGTGTGAACCTCACATCTTGCAAAATGCAATAACTATATTTATAACCCGATATGACTTCTCTAAACACAGTATCTTATTTGTTATCCTTTCTTGTCATGTTCCTATTCATATTCGTCACAGCAACTGTGATAAACCAATGGAAAATGGTCGAAATATACATGAAACAACATTGAATTCAGTGTTGCAAGCATTTTTGTTGGGTTTCAGTGGTAACAAAATCAGAAAGTGGCATTATAACAAATCAAAGCAGTGTCTATTAACTAGCTTCTTAATTTTCTACTGTCTTGTCTTGAGAAGCATGCTTGAGAAGTTCTGCCTTCTATTAGTTCAAACACAACCAAGGAAAATTATATAATAAGTATCAGAATTTCTGCACAACTGAGAATTTACATTAATTTTCTAACTGTGTGAAGTGATTTTCTAACTACGTTTAAATATTCAGTGGGCTCATTCATTTACCCTCAAAAGCTGTCAGTTGACAAACATCCTGCATTCAAATGACACGTCTATTACTGCAGACAAGGCGTTCTTGATGCAAAATTTACCCTTCCACAGGAAGAAAGATCGCCATTGTGGTACCCATCAATGTTTCAATCAACAATCTGAGAGAATAAAACTGTGTTTTAAAGGAGCATACATTAGACATGACATTTGCTTTATGTGATGCCTTCGTCACAGCGTCCTGTAAGTTAAGTACTGAAGCGCCAAGAGAGATCAATAAACGCCACTGTAAAAAGAGATGGCGAAATACGCCGACGTCATTCAGACACATTTCTGCGCATCAACAAAATTCCTTCAAAGACGGACTTTGTCACTGAAGACGGAGATGTGTTTTCGTCGCGTCCTGCGTTCACATTATCTTGGGGTGACAAGATAATGTTGACCTAACCTTGACCTCTCGCTGCGTCCACGACAGCAAGATTTGACAAGGGTCGTCGGGGAACTGGGTCCCGGCGATGAAGAGGATGTCCCTGATTCCTCAGGATGCGGGTCACATTTCTTTCTCCTTGCACCACCGCCGACTCCATTTTGAGCCGTAGAGAGCGATGCTGGCGCTGAGGACGATGGAGTTGGCTGGTGTGGCATAGCTAGTTATTGACCCAGTCAAGAGATTTTGATGCGACGCGGTCGAATGAGGCTCCTTTCCTCAACCATCTGTGCCCGACCACACACCACTCTTATCGATTTAGACACTACCCTCGCCCCAAATTAAAGAGACGTCTCTTCATTAACCATTACTGGCCGAACCTTAACGCGACACGCGAAGTCCACATCAAACGTCGTACAAGCGGATATCACGTGACCCACTGCAACAATTGCACGATCGGTGGTCATTCCATATCATTAGCGCACGAAACAATGTCGGGTCCTGCGTCAGCGAGAAACATCAGTATTTCAGCGAAAGACAAAGCGAACTACGTATAGGCGTCTTGGTGGATTCGAAACCACACCTTTACACCGACATAGCCCCAGTGGTGACGGACCACTACGTATTACAACTCTTGTTTAGTGTGGTGAACTGGAAAAACTATGTCTCAAACTTCACCGAACAAACAGACATACCAGTACGCACCATATCACGGTTACCCGACATATTTACCAAACCCGTCAACGCAATTCAGAGCGCGCTAAACAAGTTGAAACGGAAATTTCGCAACGGTCTTGCCACAACGCACTACCCTTCGACGGACACATGCTGCGTGAGGGTCTGGTCAGTGCTGTTCACACCTACAGGATCCAACAGGATCCACAACGGCAATGATACAGCCCTTCGACCTTTACAGGATTGCGCGCGCCGCAAACGCCAGCACCCCCACCATCTCACTCTCTCGGCGTCGACCCTCTCACAGCCGCAGCTCGATACCTTCACGAGATATTCGAAGGATGGGTTCCGTACACCATATAAGGAATACCAGTACACTTCTCAATTGCGTAATGTTAACCAACAAAATGCACTTGTTAAAATTGTTTCAGTTCAATTCTTCTTGTCTTCTACATGTTTCGAACATCTTACGTTCATCATCAGGAAGACTATATTGTACATGCAGTCTTATATGGAATATTAATCACGTATGTATGAAAGCAGTGTGTCAGAATGAAGAAGTCACACAAAGCTGCATGTACAATATAGTCTTCCGGATAATGAGCATAAGATGTTCGAAACATGTAGAAGACAAGAAGAATTTAATTAAAACATTAATTTAAAAGGTGCATTTTGTTGGTTTACATCACACGATTGTACCACAATGCGCGGTACAATAACATAAGTACAATTCTCAACTTTAGCTGATCGCTTCGAGAACACAACTCGAAAAGTGGACGCTTTCGACTTCGGCAGACGAGGGTCTCACGGCGGTGAAAAGCGACGTAGAGTGGTAAAAAAGTACCGACGTTTCGAAGAGACCCGACGTCCTCATTTTCTAATCTGGAGACTGACAGAGCAGATTCCTCCGAAACGCTGGTAATTTCAACCATACTACATGGTTTAACATCGCAGAAAACAGCAGGCTTCACAACCAATAGTCAGAACCTCAAAATTAAGGACATTATTTGATTCAGTGACCATCGGAATTTATATTTTTAACCGTTTCTTGTATTTTAAATTATTTGTGACCATGCACTTATGATTCATTATAAAAAATGCAACCTACCAGTACATATACAGGTAAATCAATCCCGTTACAGGCCTGGAGTGGCCCAGAGGGTTCCAGAAAGTTAAGGTTCCCAGATTTCATGACAACGGCACAGGATGGTGGTAAGGTTGTCAGCCTTACGCACCGGCCGCCTTTACCTCCAGGAAATGCTCCTGGTACTCATTTATTTTACAAGCCGAGTCGACCCCAGGGCCATAGTGCAATCGAAAGGATTTTATGTCAATGAAAAATTCCAATTACACCAGCTGAGATCGAACCAGCGACCTTCCGATTTGCACAGCACCTTAACCACTGTGCTACCGCGGTCCCCACATACACATCTTCAGGCCCTCTGAGAAACAGATCCAAGAGCTATCTATATTTCAATGCATTGCGGGATCCCAAATGCTTACGGATTATATTACAGGAACGTAAAATATATGAGTTTGTATATATTAGGATCTATGTAACAGCCTTAGCATTAATACTGTTACATAGATCCTAATATGTACAAGATGGCCCAATAAAGGTCGACACATGTCGCCCTCACAATATACTATTTTTAATGTATATAAAACAAAATTGTTGTGTTATTGACTAACACGTTTGTATTTATGTGTTAAAACACTTCGGGATGGAAAACATTAAATGAAATGAAGATTTGTAAATTTATTGTATTATAAACTGTATGGCATCGAAACATGGGTAACCACGAAGAGAGACATGACTCGCCTAGAAGCTGCAGAAATGCGCTTTCTAAGAAGTGTTACGGGATACACAAGGCTGGATAAAATAAAAAGCGAAGTCATAAGAAAAGAACTAGAGATCTCTGGAATACAAGACGTGAGACTCAAATACAAACAAAACTGGACCAACCACCTTGAAAGAATGGACAACACCAGACTCCCGAAACACGCCCTCAACTACAAACCTCGAGGAAGAAGAGACCGTGGACGCCCCAGGAAACGATGGCAATGCGTCGATGCCGGAACGGGTCAAACGACCTAATCCATGGAGGAAGATGATGATAAACAGCGTAGCCTCCTACATGTTTCGGCTACCTATTGTGGCCATCTTCAGGGAGGTGTTCTTTGAAAGATATGTTACACAGAACGCCAAACAAGTTACAAACATAAAACGTTAAGTTTTAAACAAAAGGTTTTTAATCTGTGTTAAAATATAAGAACTGATAAAACTCAGTACAGCGCGACCAGCAGACACAACATCACTACCTCCGTTCGGGCGGTGTAACCACACATACAAATTACAAACACGCAATGTAGCATAAATAATTTCATCAATTTTTATAATTAACACAGATTTAAACCCCTTTATTTAAAATTTAAAAATCTGATTTGTAAATTGACGTTCAATAACACCCCCCTGAAGATGGCCACAACAGACGGCCGAAACATGTGACAGGCTACGCTATTTATAGTACAATAAATTTACATGTCCGAATACGCACTTGTTGGTTGTATTTCTCATGTCTCTTGGATTGTTTACAACGACGTCTTATCAAATACACATACAGTGAGATTTGTTCCCACGGCAGTAAGTACAAATACACCTGCTTAGGTAATTATCTGCCAGACTCCACGGCGTCAGCCCCCCCCCCAAAAAAAACTGCAGTCTTTCGCCACAGATATTTACCGTCTGCGCTGACGACGCTTAAAAACATCCATGCGTCAAGAGACAAAATACGCTTTTATAAACTGCTGCGGTTTGATATATCGCTAATGAAGAACTGTGGAAGAAGCGACATTATCTAAGATGTTACCACCACACCTCCTCCTCCAAAAAAAATTGCAGTACTTAAAAAAACAGGTAGAAAGCAAAGAAAAACTGCGGGCATCGAACACGGAAGTGGGAAATAATTACCGATTTTAATGCACTTCGGTGTTATCATCGCACTAGTAATGTGCGACAATCATCAGATAGCCTATAAACAAACAGCGATTCGCACAGATACCACCCGCTACGTTCCTAATCGGAAGAAGATTAACCATATTTCACTTCTTCAATGTTTATTACGTAATTTCAAAGAAACTCGTGCTTCTTTCCCAAGTCCCATGGTATAACGATAAAATTATGGTATCTTCTCTGAACAATGTCGTTCAAACCATCATAAAATGCGTCGCACTTTCTAAAACTTCCCGGAATGTACGACAGTAGGCAAAAAAAAAATAAGTTCACATGGTCTATAACTTCGTCACTAAAGAACCTACACTAACCGTGATAATATCAGCGGAATACGTCGCGGTGCGACTATCTTTCGTTCCCAAGGATAAAGATAAATCTTAGTTGTCACCAATTTGAGAGGATCGCTAGGTGGGAACACTTGTGACACACCGGCTGATAAAAGAGAACAACGACTTCTATCAACAGGAAACAGAAAAGCTCGACCCCACATACCATGTCTACCTGTTCTTATTAGAAATGAAAACTAGGAACCCAAACGTAAATTTATTTTCTGGCCGACCCTAGTATTTGGGAAATATACGCATATTATGCAGCTGTGTTTGATGTGTATTGGACCGTGCATCGTTGTGATTACTGAAGAATAAGAACCAACTAGATGCCACTTATTGTTTTATTATACTTATGATAGGCTCAACATGTTTCGGAAACTGCTATGCCCATCATCACGATCTCACGACTATAGTGCTGATTACCACATGGGCCGTCCGGTTCTTGGGTTGCTGTTGGTTGGAAGTTAGGTGCAGGCAGGCTGGATAAGTGTCCGGGCTGCAGGTTATAGCCATCAACTTTGATCAACTCTCTTCTTAAAGATTTCTCAATTACAGATTGTTTTAAATTAGGAAAAATTCTTCTGATGTACCTATCCAGCCTAACGTTGTTATCTTCTACTGATATGGTTTTAACATTTTCCATTATTTATTGCCTGCAGCCCGGACACTTATCCAGCCTGCCTGCAGCCAACTTCCAATCAAAAGCAACCCAAGAACCGGACGGCTGCAGGCTATAGCCTGCAGCCTATAGCCTGCAGCCCGGACACTTATCCAGCCTGCCTGCACCTAACTTCCAACCAACAGCAACCCAAGAACCGGACGGCCCATGTGGTAACCAGCACTATAGTCGTGAGCTCCTGATGGGCATAGCAGTGCCCGAAACATGTTGAGCCTATCATAAGTATAATAAAACAATAAGTAGCATCTACTTGGTTCCTGTTCTTCAGTTATACGGCTGTGTATCTCACCATGACAGTCTTCTTAAGCATAAACATCACTGATTCCCTCTGTACGCATCCCTCTACGCCAATCGATCAGTATTTCTCCTGCTGAAAGTCCGCTCATTCACACTCGTTACATCTTTCAACTCACAAATCCTACGCCGGCTTTGAACACCTTCTGCACGTCCGTTTATGCAGCCATTTTATCGGCTGTCACCTGTCACTTCCCGTCGGCTCGCTTATACACAACTTCCACATGCAATGAAAAACGTGTCTGATAGATTAAAAGGGAAACAATTCCATCACCTTGGAACACAGAGAGTAAAAAATCCAATATTAACAGCGATGCACTAAACTGAAATGCGTGGACCCAGACTGCCAGATGCAAGACAAATTAACGTTCCTGTAGTTTAACGACGTCAACAGTTTGGTCTACACAGCGTCGAGTGAACGGATGAAAAGGACGTGGAATAAATCGGCTGTGAACTAATTCAAGGTACTATTCTGACGTTTGCCTGGTGGGAGCAGGTTGTGTCCCAGGATGGACTCGAACTAGTCACCTTTCGAATATATCTCAGAAGCATTAAATCCTGACAAAGATGACAAAATATTACCCCATCGAAAAATGAGGCTATGATTGTCAGGACCTGAACGTACCTACATTTAATGAAAGTAGGGCTTGGAACTAAACGGTACACATCAGCTTCTGGCTTATGCCGATGATGTTAATATACTGGGAGGAGGTACACACACTTTAAGGGAAAACGCAGAAGCTTTAGTAGCTGCTACTAAGGAGATTGGACTGGAAGTAAGTGCTGATAAAACGAAGTACATGGTCATGTCTCGAAATCAGAATGCAGGACAAAATCACAGGGTGAGGATTGGTAATAGTACCTTCGAGAGGGTGGAAGAGTTTAAATATTTGGGAACAACTTTAACATTTCAAAATTCTGTTCGGGAAGAAATAAAGAGTAGACTGAGGTCAGGAAATGCTTGCTATCATTCGGTGCAGAATCTTTTATCTTCCAGGTTGCTGTCCAGGAAATTAAAGATTAAGATATATAGAACTATAATCT
>Ga0123354_10006438_pt1 | contig 17444 bp, 9 predicted proteins | sample TergutLab28metaG_2_FD_97872 | JGI IMG/M metagenome (GOLD analysis project Ga0123354, IMG submission 97872) | Labiotermes labralis P4 segment gut microbial communities from Petit-Saut dam, French Guiana - Lab288 P4 | ecosystem: Host-associated > Arthropoda: Insects > Digestive system > Gut ...
ATAAGTCATCAAATAAGTCGCAAGCTCCTGCGGATGGGTGTATTAAAATCCGAAACATGTTGAGCAGCAAATAATGAAATAATAAAGCAAGTGACATCAAGTTGGTCTCTCTTTATTCAACTAGGTTGAGTAGTTGAGTAACCCAACCAAACAGGGGGAGGCTGTAGGGTAAAGACAATGGAAGAAGGAAGGCAGATATTAACTACAGTTGTGTATGCTACTCGCTGGGATATGAATACTGAATGGGGAGGGGGTAAAAGCAGAAGGGTGTCAGCATCACGTTAATTTCAATTTATCAGTTGCTTGTTGTATGAAAGCGACAGCCATCCCACCACTGCACTCCTTGTATAATTATTTCGGGTTACTGATGCTTTTGTAAGCTATATAGGATTTTGCTATTGTAAAGCTTTCGAGAGGATCAAATGTTTTAAAGGTAACGGATCGTCAGAGTACGCTCGTTTTGTATTGCAAATAGACTTGCATAGTAAAATTTTTAAGGATTTAAATTAAATTTGGATTATATGTTTGTCTGATAAATCGGTTGACGAATTCGTCGTTTTAGTTAGTTGAATGATTGGCTGTAGAATTACAAAAATGAATTAATTTGTGCTTAAAATTTACGTAATTATGTGTAGCTTAATGTAAATGTAAGGGCTTCACTGACTCTTTCACACCAGGTTTGCAATTGATGTTATTTGGTAAGATTTTCATATTGATTTCGATCGAAATTCCTGTAGTAATTCTATTTTTCTTTTAAATGTCTTTATATTTAATTGCCAATGTAGCAGTCTACTCAGTTTTCTAAACATTTCACGTTCATTATTGAAGGTAATGAAAATATCCGTGATTGCAAGGTGACAACCTGTCATGGAATGTGTCTTTAGGCAGAGAAGTGTCAACTAGAAGCAAAATGTACTCGTAGGTTGCAATATACAGTACAGTGCCTGCCGGGGTTCGAATGAAGAACCCTTCGGATATGGGGCATATTAATATCTTGACAGTTTTTATAAGTCTATCCACTCCGGTTTTATTGTTATCAGCGTAACCTTTCGGACCAATTTGCTGTAATTTCGAAAATAATTAACAAGTACATAGAAATGAAGTTTATATTATTCGTATCGTACTTGTTCTTACAATCAGTACATCCACCAAACAATTCACGTAATAAAATATACACTTCTTAATATGTAATAAAATCCTACATGTTTCGGCACCGGCGTGCCATCCTCAGGAATTTTTAAGAGCTAGGCATTATTGCCCTATTGGATTGTTTCAAATGTTAAAATTCGACAATATACGTGGTATAGAAAGTCGAGAAATATAATATTTACAGCACTGTGATATTAAAATTATGTGACAGTGAAAATTTCAAAGTATGTCCAACGTTGTTTATGATCTGTACGGAGTATGCATATAAACATCTGTCTTGTTTTTATGTGATCCGAAGGGATCTGGTCCACGTAGAGCGTGTGATGCGTGTTCTGTCAGTCGGTATAGTGTGCTTTAATATTTGTTATGAATTGTATTGTATTTTATTAAGTGCATTTGTTGGTGGATATACTGATGACAAAGCATTTAATTACTGTACACCTAAACGAATTAATTATATTTGAATAGGTAATATTCAAGACATTTGTTTACTTCCCACTGACTGGCCTGGAATCGAAGTCGGGTAAGTCCATGTGTGATTTGTAACTGATAAAATTTTAAATGAGACGGGTTTTTCTCCAGGTAATTACGATTTCCCCTCTTAGTTTTTTTTTTACCAGTGTTCAATAATAACTATTAAAAATATTTAATTTAATTCCTCTACCAAAGACGCTTTATAATTTGGAAGAACATAGGCGTTTATGAGAGGAAGATATTAAATTGTTCAATTTCAGCCCCGAGGTCGGTTTTACCCTTTTATGTTCTTAATAAAAAAAAGCGATATATTATTGTCAGGCCGTTAACTGAAGTGACATAAACAGATGCAACTATCTGTACAGAAGACCAACTAGTGGTTGTGAGAACAGATATAGGTATGACAAATAAAATACGTTTAATTAAATTCAACATTCTTTAAAAATTTAGTTGTTTCTTCTCATGCAAATGCCCCTAAACCACCTTCAAGTTCGGTAACAATGAAATTTATATGAAATTCAGTATAAAAAATGCCTTTGAAGAAGACATCTTTTAATATTCATTTTTATGAAACTTAGCTTTCTTTATGTTAATGTATAATTATTCTGTACGATAAGGTGTTATGAAGTTGTTTCCTTTCAGGCACTTTATTGTGATCTGCGTGCACCGCAAAGTTTTCATCAATTTCTATCTCCTGTGCACGATCAATGGTAGGTACAATACGGAGAAAGAGAATCATGCAACCAGAGTTGTGCATTACCCGGCATTTCTTTCTATTATTTTCTCTATTACTCTTATTGCTGTCTTTTACTTCAGCAGAGTAATAAATTGTACTTAATTAAAATTATATTTTTATAATGTCGTTGTTTTGATGCAGATGTCTTTCTTTACCATTTTCAAAACCTACAATAACTTTATAAGATATAAAATAATAATAATTCTGGCGTTGTTGGTGCGTAGGTATTTATGGACAAACTCGCAAGACATCATGTATTAGAAGATTGTGTTATTGAATAAAAAAATATATAATGTTTCATCTTCCGCATTTTGAATTTGATTTTAAAGTAAAGTAAGAAAAACTGCTTTCTTCCAGGCACTGAGTTTACGCACGTGGTAGTTCATCACTGATGTTACTTATTACGGATGGGGTTGCCGTTTATTGATTTTCGGAAAAGGAATCGCCAGCTCGTCTGGGGTATTTAAACCCTCCACTAAGAGGTAGCTTATGGCGGCAAGACAATAAAGTCGACCTACTACCCATGTGCACCCATGACCGACGACCTACTACCCATGTGCACCCATGACCGACATTGACAATATAAGTCCTTTCTCCACCATACCTGCTACATACCGTCAGAACACAAAGCTTGATAGTGAGGGTAACATTAGCATCAATTTCAATGTAATAACATTGTGGAACACGATAATATAAAATTGATAAAACTGTCAGAAATGCTCTACACTCGGCATGGGCATAGCATTCTTTGTAACATCGTCGCGTTCAAACTGCTATTGAGATCCATAATGCATTCTACACTCTAGGCTCCACGGCTTCAGTCCTTGCGGTTAAAACAAAGGGAGCTTAAAGCAAGCCAATTATCTTTAACTAATGCCAAGTTTACAAATAGGTGAAATTATTTCCAATCCTGCACAAGTGTTTATGCCATAATGCCTAATTAAGAAAACAGAGAATATCAGTTGCACGTATTTGACCATTTCAATTGTACAGTACAATTGTACAGTACAATCATGAAGCAGTTTTAGTGAACCAATGTTTTTATCGTCCGTTTTTTAAGTCAGTCGTGATGATCTTACGCGATGCTGCAGTTCAAATAGGGGAAATGAATTCCTGCAGGATCCTACATACCTCTTGAAATCCTAGTAGAATTTTTTTTTTTTTTAATTTTTCACCGTGCATGTTGAATCAATGTACATTCATGCACCTTGTCTTTAAAATATTGTAAAACCTTATTTGGTTAAAACATTTTAAAAACATTCATTAGTCTCCAACATGTTTTCGGTTGCTATTTTTCAACCATCATCAGGGAGCCTCGAAGACACTGACAGACAAGGGGAGGACCGGTCATGACATATCCGAAAACATCAGCCACATAAAACGACATGCTGTCACAACACCATTATCACCATATATATAACGCAAATAAGTAACTTTAGCAGAACTTTGAGGCTCCCTGATGATGGTTGAAAATAGCAACCGAAACATGTTGGAGACTAATGAATGTTTTTAAAGTGTTTTAACCAAATAAGATTTTACAATATCCTAGTAGAAATGTCTGCATTTACCCAAGCTGTAATCTTATACGCTGCCCTTATTTCATCTTTTCTGTACACAGCATTTAACGATTGGTTTTCTAAGGGAAAAAATGGATGTTTTCTGTGAGTTACGCACTATAGTATAATGTAACTTGCTTTTAACTTTAAGAAGGTTAATTCTTCCTACTCCATAATTAATCATTACCTTGACACAGACAATAATTACATGAAGCCTAATAGCAGACATGGAAGGGAAGTGTCGACATTTCTGTTTTAGAGTCTAGAAGTTCAAGTTTGTAAAATTGACCTGGAGACTGGCTCACTTGGTTGAGGTTCGCGTGGGTCTTGTTTCAGTCCCTTCATGTTACGTTTAGCATAGCATTTTGAAAGCAGCCACGTCCATATCCTCGAACGCCTCTCTCAGTCATCCTGACATAACTTCATAGGAAGCAAGAAGCAGTAAAATCGACCGTCTTGCTTGTTTACAGTCAAATCTTTCTGATTTCCCCCATCCTTCTTTCTCCTCTTTCTCTGTGGGTTGCTACGAGACAAAAATGTTTCGTTTACAACTTCCCATAATTGTTATATATAAGTACTATCACAATACAATGCCACGGCTTAAAGTAATAACAAAGATATTTAGCAGAGCCTCCCATTTTTAACTTGCATATAATCACAAATAAGGACATTGTAAGATTTCTTGCAAGACGCTTGTTTTCGTGAGGCGTATAGAAAATCTAAATGTGCTGCTATTAAGTACCAAGGCGAAGAAAGAATAATTTCGTCATAAATACATGAAAACTAGCATTGGAAGTGAGCGACAAACTATAAAGAAGATGGTTTAATTTATTTATTTGGTGAACTGTACTTCTGAAAGATACATCGAGTAGGATTGCGAAGCTTCTAAGCACCAAATTACAGGCTAGATCCAACTGTCATTTAGTTTACGAGAAGCTGCTATCGAAGCCTATTAGAATAATGATATACTAGTGAGTGAGTATGGAAATTGTTAATGCCGGAGGACGACATGATTGCGATCTGCCTTTACCGACCAGCCAACAACGTTAGAGTAACCTTTGATACTGAGTATAACACAAAAGTTATCACGTGATATTTCAGCTGCTGTCTGTACCGGTGATTCTGATCTATGTTTTATGTTCTGTCATGCAGGAAGTTTCATTTTTTTTTTTTAGAAAACCATCTTTGTTCTTGTCTAATGGGCATTCTCCACTGTCATTTTTCTTTAAACGATACATTCGGTAGCTTAAATTCTCCTACCCTTATAATTTAAAGTAGGTCTGTATTAAGTTATCACTAGAATGATTATGAACATCCGTGCTCTTCGTATTTCTGTTTACTATCACCTAAAATTACGAGACAACGTTGTGTCTTACAAGGAAAATAAATAGGTTGGTACCGTCTAATTCTACAATCTCATATCTTAGCTTAATTGCATGTAACCTTGTTGAAGACTTGTTATGTAAGTAGGAAGGCATATGTGTGTGTGTGTGTGTGTATATATATATATGAGAGGGCAAGAATTGATAGTAACAGTAAATTCTTGACGCAAAACTGAACATTATAGACATTTTTGGATCTAGACTTCGGATTAATTGTCGCCACTGATTTCATATGTCTTTTCTAGACTCTTCCAGATAACGACTCTGCAATAAATTAAACAACCTGTTTATAACATTTTAGACTATCAAATTTCTATAGTTCCATCTATATCTCACGTATCTCATTCCATCGTGCATCTGCCCTTGAAAGATGTATTACATATATGCTGCACTATATATTATTGTGAGAAACGTTCTACGCCAAATTAACTGTTTAAACATAAAGAATGCTGTTGCACCACCTGCTTGAACTTTTCGAATTCTGGCATTTCGCCCACAGAGTGCATTGAAGACAATGGAATAGTTTTTAGAATAAGCGAAATCGGTGTGGTTTTTACAACCTAGGACATCTTTTCTCGAAACAGGGGAGTTCTATTTGTGCTTAAGATTTTAAAATCCTTGCGTGTCACTTTCAGTTCTGTGAAGTTTAAGTTTACTTTTGGATCAGCATTACCTTAGATAAAAATCTGACAAGAAGACGCCAAAACTCTTACTCTATATAAACAACAAATAAACAAAGGGAAGAGATGTCTTAGTCCTGAGATAAACCACAGTTGGACAAATAGGTTCCTGCTGTAGTCCGTCCATAATATTTTGTGGAGGTACATAGGTGTGTCTTATGATGGATCACTTAGATAAATAGATACCTACATATGCTTTGTATTATATATATATATATATTTATTTATCATTATATGTACCCACATGACAACATATGTAGACTTAGAAGATGTGCGCATGAGCACACGAACGCCATATTTATGAGGTTACTCGTGGGGGGTCTCCCCCTCTCTCCTCACCCCATCGAACACCCCCTCTGAAGCCTGACATGTCACAAGACAAAGCATCTGATGGATGATAAATGGTTCTTCCACCAAACGTCACTATGGGGCGACACTACGGTGGGAGGTGGGAGGAAACGGGCAGAGATAAAGTGATGGCGTTTCTCTGGGCAAGGGATGAGCGAGTAGCGAAGGGGCACAAAAAAACACCAGAGATAGGAGACAGTATGCAGAGAGAAGAAATACTTTGTGATGATGAAGAATTTTTCAGAGCCTAAGCAAGAGTGTGGGTGGATATGTAGACACAGAACAGAAAATATGACATATTGCTGGTTTCTAAATATTGGAAAGAGTCAGTGCTCCCTCATAATCCGCAGAAAAAACGTCCAGATTTCTGTATTTACTACAGTGATTCCTTAATTTACGGTGAGGTGGAAGGCACTGACATTTGAACTTGAAATTTAGCTGTTGTGACACACCCCTATCTAGTTAACTAATTTATTTGGAGATGATTTTTCAACGGAGCAATAATGGGTTGTTGGTGTGATCACTAGGATAATAGCTGAACAAACGACGAAACACAGTTCGATTCCCTGAAAGGGCAACATATTTTTCTCTCCTACACAGCTACGACACTGAATCTGCAGTCCAGACAGATTTCCTATACGGTGAGGACTGGGGGAACACAGGAGCGAACAACAGTACTACGATAAAACGAGAAAGAAAAGAAATAAAGCTGTCATGGCCGACATTACAGCAGTCTCCTAGAAGGGGTTTATAATCTCATTCAGAATGGGCTACCTGGCTGAGAACGCAGTGCATTTACATTAGAAAGGCCAATCTGTTACTGTTCTTTAGGCAAGAGATCTGTGTCTATTGTGACAATCATACAATTCATAAAAATATAATGTGCGGCAAATACATAATTTCCTAATGTCACTGTTGATAATTCACATAATTACCACTTGTCTCTACACGGGAAAACGCTACAGGCCTTCGATAATCTAACCTGAGGATTGAGGCTTAATTTTCCTCCGAAGCACTGGATTTCATGGCGTCACGCCCAGTAAGAATCTAAAGTTATACAGATGCCATTTTACAATAATGAATTACATTAAACCTACGACTTAACGTCAGCCATAAAGGTGTGAATTGAATGGTGAGTTAAGAAGGTCGAGGAAGGTTCAGGTAAACCAGGAGAGTTCGAAGCTGAATGGGACTCATCAGTATCTGGTTTGTGGTGATGATTTTAATTCACTTGACGAAAGAAAATAACACTGACGAACAAGACAGGAGCGTTATTAGACGCGACTAAGGAATATGGTCTAGAATAAAAGCAGAGAAAACTAAGTATATGTTCATGTCTTTTGAAAAAAAATGCAGGACAAATTATAACATCAAGATGGATGTTAGTACTTTTATATTATGGAAAGTTTAAATATTAAGAAACAACCCTAACAAATTACAACTACTGTCATGAAGATATGAACAAGAATTTAAGCACAGGACATTCTTGCCATTTTTCAGTCCAGATTTTTTTTGTATTCCTGATTTGCTTTTCAAGAATATCAAGATTAGAAAGTACAAATTTGTAATCTGTTTATGTGAGCGACACTTGGTCTCGCACATTGGAGAAGGAACATAAGCTGGGGGTGTTCTGTAGTAAGGAAGATACTTGAGCCTAAGAGGAAAGAAGTAAGAAGGATTGGACTGAACTGTACTCATCGCCAAGTATTATTTGGGCGATCAAACCAAGAAGAATGATACAGGAGGAATATGTGGCACGTGTGCGGGGGAGGAGACGTGCCAGCAGGGTTTGCTAGGCAAAACTGAAGAAAGTAGAACACCTTGCAAAACCTAGGCGTAGGTGGGAGTACAATATTGAAATAAATCTTAAATAAATTGTTTGGAACGGTACGAATTGGGTTGGTCTGGCTCAGGATAGGAAGAAGTAACGGGCTGTTATACAGGCAGTAATGAGACTTCGGGTTCCAAAAATGCAAGGAATTTCTCGACTAGTTGAAGGACTTTGAGATTCGTAAGGAAGGTAGTTCTTCGAAGAGTTAGTTACCCAGTCAGTTCGTTAGAACTGTCGCGGTGTTGTATTCTGACGTGAATGGAACGACGAAAGCACTGAGCCAACATAGCCGGTCTACGTACCAAGCTCAGAACCTGCAGCCATCGTAGCAGTAATCACGTCTGCCAACTGCACAACAGTGATGAATGTAAACATACTTTTCGTTCCACTACATTGATAGAAGCTACAATTTGATTACGTATACTACTAGGATCTTTAACCTGAAATGTAGATCAAAACAGGGCAATCAATTTGGTCTCCTTTCCTCAACCATGCATAAGTAGTGTAATGTTCAAACGCATACTGGCACCCAAACAGGTAAACATAAAAAAGGCAATGTTTTCCCTTCCAGGTATAGCTGCTCTCATTCTTAACCCCAGTGGCAGCTGGAGGTCGGTGGTTAACCTCCCATCCCGTTTGTTTGCTCCCAGGAAAGAACCACGGTACACATTTAATGGAAGGCTCGACGCTTTGAAGAGAAGAAAAATGTCTTTCCCCTACCGGCATTTGAACCACGGACTATCCAACCTGTAGGCTGGTCGCTACAACCACTACGCCACACCAGCTCCACAAATGGATAAAGAGGGGTCAAAAAATGGATTTCAGAAGTGCTGGAAGCCGTGCGTATCCACCGCCATCTGACAAAACAGTAAGTCCAATACCACATCCAAGGTAGTGTCTGCATTAGTGTTTGCAGAACATTCGCTGTTTGACGATTATGATTACGACAATAATAATTTAGTAACGTAAAATCAGCTTAGTGTGAATGATTCCGACACGCTCGGATCTATAATAGTCGATATTTATTAATAATATTCGATTAAATATAAATAATTTATTGTAATCCACGACAGTCAAGAGTAATCCACCGGGCCGATTGCGATCAATAAAAATTAGCACTTGCCGTGTTTACAAAGGGGGTAGAGAGAAGCTTAGTTTATATAAGGTACGTGTTTCAGCGGAAGGTAAAGAAGCACATCGGCTACCTTCTCTATGAGGTAGGAGCTGAAGCTGAAGAAAGAGTTGCGCATTGAACATGCACAAGAACAGAGCAGTACCAAATAGCAGCACTCCGATGGGTGATCTTAATTCCTGGTTTGATCTAAGAATAAAGAAAGGAATAATGAAAAAGACCGTGGTGTATGGCATAATATTAGGGTGTTTTTTTACTGGATCGATAAGTGCCGGTCCGACACACTCGTGAATTTTGATTGGATTTTGTACAGGTTATTATTAATGCGATCACTTGTCCACCTCTTATTATCCATTGTTAACCTTCCCGACAGGCGGCGTAGGACGCAACTCTAGCGGAGGGTCGGGCGACGCATTGGGCAACACGGTAAAACACGAAAAGAAACACCCAATATTATCCATGAATAGTACAGGCACGCGGCTGGTACTTACTCACTCACTCCATGGTGCAGAGTCCTTCTTGAGAAACTAACTGGTTTGCAGCTAGTCAAGAAATTCCCCGCATGTCACGGAACCCCAAGGTTCATTACCGCACCCACAAGCGTCCGCCACCTGTCTCTATCCTGGGCCAGCCCAATCCAGTCCATATACCCACATCCCACCTCCCGGAGATCCGTCCTAATAGTATTCACCCATCTACGCCTAGGTCTCCCCAGTGGTCTCTTTCCCCCGGTTCCCCACCAAGACCCTATACACCCCCCTATCCTCACCCGTACGCGCGGCTGGTAGTGTACATTATTATTATTATTATTACGGGCCGGGATAGCGCAGTCGGTATGGTGACTCGCTACGGGCCGGGCAGTCCGGAGATCGAATCCCGGTGGGGGGCGAGATTTTCCGCACCCGTCCAAACTGGCCCTGGGGTCCACCCAGTCTCCTATACAATGGGTACTGGGTTTTTCCAGGGAGTAAAGGGTCCGGGGCGTGGCGTTGACCACCCACACACATCTAGCGCAGAGGTTGAAGAAAGAGTAGAGCAATACATCTACTTCCCCTCTGGGCCTTTGTGGCCTGCTCTAGATTGAACTTTACTTTCCTACTACTACTACTACTACTACTAATACAACTACTACTAGGTAAAAGTAAAGTGATCCCGTTACAGGCCCGGTGTGGCCCAGAGGGTGGGTAGAGGTATAGCGGCACTAGGATGGGTGAGTGGTCAGCAGCACGCCCCGGCCGCACTTTACCCCCGGGAAAGACCCGGTACCCATTTTACAGGAGGCTGGGTGGGCCCCAGGGCCGGTCTGGACGGGCGGCAAAATCTCGACCCCACCGGAATTCGATCCCGGAACATACAGCCCGTAGTCAGTTGCTATACCGACTGAACTACCCGACCCACTACTACTACTACTACTACTAATAATAATAATAATAATAATGACGCTATTGTCAAATATCTTCTCAAAATGTTTTAACTCGAAGTTTCGGGATTAATTCCAATACATAGTAGTAGGAAGGGTCCGTCTATATCTTTTTTGCGATAGTGATTACGCTGATAATAATGTACAGAACGTGTAAACCCCTTTTGGGGAATTCACGTCAATCATATTATTGTCCTGCTGTACAGCGATAGAACTTGCACGGTGTCACAAAAATTCAATATGACTGACAGCAAATTATGTCCTTTTATCCGCCCACTCAAAAATGTTTGATAATAATGCCAGCTTGTTCGTCTCTCAGAATCCCTTCCATTAACAGCCCGCCATATTCGAAGCTTTGAAGCATAACAAAACATAAAAATGCTTATACAATACAAGCAGCATGTAACTCATTTGTTTAAATTTCATTAGCGAGAGAAACGGATTTGTGTTTCTACTTGCTAATAACATGATTATGTCACTAATAAATATTTCTCTTAATTTAGAAATGCTGTTTTCCCGTCATCAAACATTGCCCTATCTTTCTTCCTGCTTATTTTGCCACTCCATGCATAACCCTCTCTCCAGCAAATCTCCTGTCTATCTGTTTTTCTTAAAGCTGAAAAAAATCTTTTCTTAGACGCGTCCGTTGTTTTGGTAGCAAGTAGCAACACACTGGAGAGAAAGAAAAATCCAATTTCCCCCCAGCAGGGGTGCAGACGTACAGTTTCCACCAAGAATTAGTTGCCACGAATGACTAATATAAATTCTTCACAAGAAGACAGACTAAAACAAATAATGCTTTCGAATGTCTATCACTAGTCCTTTGTAGTCTAGAGTCCAAGGTTAGATCCTCGACCAACATTCGGCACTCCCGACTGGAATTTTTCAGTCTGTCCAGGCAACTTTGGAATGTAGCCGAGATGAGACCACGACCGCTTTGTATTATATGCTTTTAATTCAACTTTTGTATTCATGCTTATTTTAGTTGGCATTAGCAGAGAGAGAGAGAGTGTTGTTAAATAACAGACAAAGTTTTACAGGTTGAAACAAGCCGGCCCGGCCAGTCTAGCAGCAGGTAACAGTATTGGTCTGACAAATACCTGACGCTGGATGTGTAGTTTTGAGCTCCTGATGATGGACGGAAAACCCGTCTGAAACATGTTGAGCATCTTACAGAAATAAATAAACTAAGAGACGTCTCATCTTATTGTGTTTGCTCTACGAATATAGAAGAAATAATCCGTAAATTCGCAAAACTTCTCTGTAGACGGTTATTTTAAACACTGTACTGTGCTTTTGGGTTCTACGATAATGGAGTAACCCTTCACTAGCTGGCCAACCATCAAATTCCGAAATATTGGGCTTATTATTATTTTTTTCACGTGCGGCCCGCGAAAAATGACGGATGTGGCACTTTGCCATAAAAAGTTTGGACGCCCGTGCTCTAGACAAAAAATTCTGGTCTCAATTCAAGTTCCAAACGGGGACGCGGGGACCTCATTATATAGCGACATAGAAACAGAAACTATTTGACTTATTTAATAGGGGGGCAGAGATGAAGAATTGGAATGTCCTTTTCGCTACCAGACCGAAGTTTCCAGCAAATTTCTCAGATACGTAAATAGCTATGTGGCTGATTACAGTTATGTCTTTGAGCAGTACGTAACTGCTGGAACGAAGACATTTAGCTATCAAAAACTGTATCTTCTCTTACAGTACGCGAAAGTTTCACATATACCCACCATTTGAAGATATTCTAAGTAAATGTTATCTAGTCCCCCAAACTCACACCTTTTTGCTTTAAGATTGGCTTAATACCATTCTTTTATATAGTCCTATATCTCCGAAACGCCTTCACTCTTCAGGTTCGCCGACTTGATTGTTGTATCACATGGTAATTTTCTGTTTAGATACCGTACAGGAACAAACGCCTGTATCAATATTTCGGAGGTATTCGCTTCCTTGTCATTTAGCTTCTCTGACTTAGAACCATATAGAGTCTTAAATGATTTGCCACAGACAGGAAAGGAAGAACTAACTTTATCAAAATCCGAAATTAAAATCTGAAAATATATTTAAAAAAGTTGAATTCGTCTTGCATCTCCTTCGATCGTGATATATGTTCCCCACACCTCCTGCTCCTAGATTGTGTGACTGCAGTTGTAAATGATCTGGTGGAGTAACTGTGCAATTATCCTTTACGTAACTGTTTCAATTCTGACATTTCCTCTCTAATTAAGGCTTCTGTTGTGCAGTTTTTTTAATATGTATTGGTATTTGCTGTCAGTGACTATCCTTATTTTCTTCCCAAATAGGGATAGGAACTCCTTCGAGGAGGGAGCAAGAGTTCGAGCCGCTCAAGTCATCGCCGGTCTAGCGTCTTAACACACTACGATTTCAGTGCATGGCTTATTTTATGTGACAGAATAAACAATTTCCTTTCTAAAATACACGGACAGAGTATCTGTTTATAAGAGTGTAACGAGTCTAGCTTTATAGGAACTTCACTTTATGCAAATAATTTTAAATTTTTACCAAATTTATCTTTGTGGTAACAAGCTACGAGCTGTTATAAATGCATTATTTAAGACTGTTGAAAAGTAGGATGACATAAAAACTGTTTTTGGAAATGTGGCCAAGAATTGTACAAACATGTCTCATTTTCTCCCATGTGTTGTTACTTTCAAGAATTCGATTAATTTGTAGTGAGAATAAACCTCAGTCACTAACAGCGAACATCATATAACATTGCACTCTTAGCAGAACCACAAGTGGACTGGTGCACGCAGTGCGGGCAAACTCTAAACCTGAGCCAACCCAAAACACATGCAATGAGACGAGCAATCATGGCGAGGTTTCAAACTAACCTCCTTCCCTCTCACAAGCAACTTCCACCTCGTCTTATTCCTCTTCTTTTTTGGCGTCGGTAGCGTCACGACGTCCATGCCCTTCTTACCCCACCTCCTCATCTCACCCTGCTTTTCTTTTCCTTCTATCCGGCTTGGGATTTGATGTGAGCGGGGGGTGGGGGTGGAAAAACACATCCATCTTTTTTTTTCTTTCTCTGTTCTTTTGCGAAAGCTGAGAGATTGCTGGAAGCGTACAGGAAAGAAAGAAGGTTTTAGAAGGTTCTGTAGGCGAGGGGATGGGATTTTGGGATGTGGTATCACAGTAGGGTGCCCCCTGGGGTTCCTTTCCTCCTTACGACGTCCCTTGAACCAACCAACCCCTGGACTACTCCCTACTGAGCGACGCTTCTTTCATTAGTGCTGGGCGTCTCTGTGAGTAAAGCCCAGTATTGAGGTTGAGGAATTACTTCCCTCCTCATTTCTTCCCTCCACCAGCCTGTCTCTGTTAGGTCCAGCCACGCTGTAGTATCGGAAACATCCCCTATCTTCAAGTTTATCCCATCACCCAAACAACACCCACAGCCCTCGTAATGAACAATCATCTTAGACGCTTCCGGTAGTCACTGAGAAAGAGTCATCCTGAGAGTTACGAACTGTTTGGGAAGGGATTTCCTTCGTTCGCACAGTATAGAACTCCAGGGATTCAGTTTTCCTTACCCGACTAGCCATATTTTCTTAATCAAACAATGTTCTGATGCCAAGCCACAGATTTCACAACCATTAAAACAGAGTGTTTAACAATTTAACCAAAACTTACTCAATGATCAGACTGCCGGCTCCACTTTGCGAAGGGTTTGTGGTTTCCCTTAACGTCTCACAGCTTATGCTAGGGAACTACATTGAATCACATCATAACCGCCTTATTTTCGTGACTATCTTTACAACGCATTAGACAAAATGATAGTGATTTTAAATACTCCCAAGTTATAAAATTATTCTATTGAAAACAAAACCTTACCACTTGAAACGATTCTTCCAGGAGGCGTTACTCTCTTAGTCTTTCAAACAGTATTTCTTCCAAAGCTTCCTAACGTGCTTGCTTATGCTGTCCGATCTGCATGCCCGTGTTATATAATCTTCTAACGTATAGCACCAGTACAGCGAATTTCATCTCATTATCATCTATTTAATTAATATATCCTAAGCGGAATATTGCCCTTAAAAATTTTAAATCATTCAGGCTGGAATTTTGTTCAACATAAATATAAAAATTGAATTCTGCTCTAAAGTAAAAACGCACAGCCTCCTGTATAAAGACCAGTAGGTGAGTGCTATTTAAGGAAAGCCCACTGTTTCCTTTTTTCCAGATAATGTTCGAAATGGACCGTTTAAACAAGACCGACGTATACAAACGCTAATAGTTACCGAATAACTGCAGAAATTTCAAGGGTTAAGTCTTTCTAAATCTTGCCTTACTTCTAAGTAGAATTATCTCAGATCAGCACTACAACTTCAAGTTATTAAAATATGTCGAGCTGCAATATTTCTTTCTTAAGGGCAAACATACTCAATCTTATTCATTATAAATTCAAAGTTAATTACCAAAGAAAACCGGAAATTAAGATTCATATCAAGCTACCGTCTCTTTCGCAATTCAGATTGTCGTATGATCCTGATACAATAGCCTAGATCTATTCAAATGCCCCTAATGAGTACCCTACCACCTACAATACAACATACCGCCCTTTCCTCTGTATTGGACATGGGAACCACCCCCTCCGAAGCCGTCTGTCTGTATGCATTGTTATGCTATTGTTTATCACCTCCTTTGCTTATAGAAGCTCCATTGTATCGTGCAGCCGAGAACAATAATAAGCAAATCAGGCGCGTTATATGGGGGGATGACGTCTCGGTAGGGTTTCTATATCTGAATGCTTTTGAGCCCGGTCTCCTCTTTCAGTGGAGGAGGGTTGGGTGGAAGGGATAGGAACCCTCAATCCAATCATCGTCACTGCATGAATCCATCCCCTCACCACCCCCTGTTCCAACAGCTTTCCGGTTACCCAGTTGAAGTTTGTTCGTAATTGTTTATGTTACAGCAGGTTTCTAAAATCTTTGGCTAGCCCTTCGCGTGAAAAGTGTACATGATACAATGTGTCTTGCCTAAGCCACCATCCATAAATATATTCCCTGTCCGTTTACAAAAGAATACACCTCGCAGTAAAAATCAATGATGATGTGATGATAGCAATAAATATAATAAATTTGGGGGTGAGAAAGCTACTTGTAATGCGCAGATAATTAGGCGAATAAAAGCGGAGCTGTACAGCACAGCTAATGTTTAGAAAATGTTGCATTGTTGGTGCTACGTGTTTCGGCTCATATATAATCCATCATAAGTAAAATATACCTAAAAATTTGAGAAGTTAAATTCATTATCGCCATTTTATAATCTTCCATAAAATTCTAGCCAGGAGTTGAAGAATAAAATACCAACTTGTTGTCACTTGTTACTTTATTTCACTTCTTATGTACTCAACATGTTTCGGATATTAATATATCCATCATCAGGAACGTGCGACTGTGCTGTTGAATTACCACATCGGTCGTTTTGTTCTGGGTTCGTTGTGTGTTGGAAATTTGGTGCGGTTGGGTTTGAGTAGTGTCCGTGTTGCAGGCTGAAGCTTCAGCCTGCTCAGCCTGCAACACGGACACTACTCAAACCCAAACCACACCAAATCTCCAACACACAACGAACCGAGAACAAAACGACCGATGTGGTAATTCAACAGCACAGTCGCAAGCTCCTGACGATGGATATATTAATATCCGGAACATGTTGAGTACAAAAGAAGTGAAATAAAGTAACAAGTGACATCAAGTTGGTCTTTTATTCTTCAACTATTACAATGATGCAAGGTCCAATAAACATAAGATCTAGCCGGGAGATTTGTGTTCGGATAGCAGATCCCGAAGAGTAGTTATTTCATTCGGGCTTAGAATTCGATGTCTAATTAGGCAGGACATAATCAGATGGTCGAGTTTCTGACCTTGTGAACAGTGACAACAGAAAAATAACATTTATAACTAAATCACTATATCAGGTAAAACAGACAAATATTACAGGTCGCAAATTTGCTTTGCGCTGGAGAAATTATCCCTGTACAGAGAAGTTTGTTACCCGGTTAAGAAGGAATATTGGTAGCTAAGGACTGACTGACAACCCGTTAGTTTCTAATGTCGTCACAGTTCTTTCTAACACTTCTATTCTGTGCCACGTTGCTTAGGGATGGAGATAGGACGTGTTATACATTATAAGTCTTTATTCCTTGAAGTTTTTTTTTTTACATTCACAGACTCGCATCAGTTTTAAGGGCATTCAGAATGGGAATTCGCTCTTGTCTGTTACGCTTCGAAATCCAATTTAATGCCAAATTCTACAGTTATAGAGTGCGTCAGGCAACTGTATATTTGCCACTGTTTGTTTCTCACTTCCCTCTTTTTAACAGTCCTGGTTCCTGGTGGAGGGTGTATTTAGGCTATAAGGGGGGGGGGTACACATTAGTTAGACAACTTCGCAGACAACCACGCTATTAATAGAACTTGAACAAAGTAAGACACACATATTTCCGCGTCCCTACAAACAGCAGTCAGTATTCTTAGCTTTTGAAGATGATGGAATTTAAATAGAAAGAAAATGAATGAAATCATGTTTTTCCTGTCTGTCAGAAACCCTGCCACCCACCCCCCCCCCCCCCCCCCCCACCACACCCACCCACACCCCCCCCCCACCCCCCACCCCCCCCCCCCACCCCACCCACACACACACACCCCCCACACCCCACACACACCCCACACACACACCACACCCCACACACACACACCAC
>Ga0123354_10006440_pt1:0-7500 | contig 17442 bp, 6 predicted proteins | sample TergutLab28metaG_2_FD_97872 | JGI IMG/M metagenome (GOLD analysis project Ga0123354, IMG submission 97872) | Labiotermes labralis P4 segment gut microbial communities from Petit-Saut dam, French Guiana - Lab288 P4 | ecosystem: Host-associated > Arthropoda: Insects > Digestive system > Gut...
ACCGCCGACCACCAGCAACCAAGGCATTACACACCATGTGCGGTAATAACACGAATATAGTCTAGCTCCTGGTGATGGGCATATGAGTGCCCGAAACATGTTGAGCAGATTATAAGTGCAATAAATCATTCAGTAGCATGTAGTTGGTTTTCTTCTCTACGCATGTACAACGATGCACGGACAAACATACATCAAATAGGCTACAATGTTTATAGTACTTCACATGTCAGTGAGGACATTACATGTCAAGGTCCGTTAGACTCTTTTATTCAGCGCGGTGGTAGTACTGTAATGACAGCAGAAATAAACATAGAAAATGTAGTTATTTTTATAATGTACTTTATAGTTAATGCAGACACCCAAGCAGTAAAATGATAGTGGACTGAGCCACCGGTCCGTTCCTTGAAGTGCCATCGTATTTTTCTTCGCTAGTAGGATAGGCCGGCTCTGAAACCCACACACCGGCGTTATCATTTGTTTGGGATACAGCGACCGAGTGACGAAAATCACTTCCGTTTACTGCGGAATTACATCATGCTTAGAGAATTCCACTTTTAACATAACTGGATATACAGAAACAGGGACATCTACGTACCTGTTGTGCGTGTTAGGTTTGGGACGGATCACTGGACCCAGTTATAAATTTGGCCTTTACCAAATTCCACAGCTCGCTTCAGTAGCACCCAGTCATCTTCCCAAATTAAGGACATTTCGTGTCGCCGCAAAAAAAACAAGTTTCATCCTATTATTTACTGCAGTCTGGAGTACCCGTGCCCATTGGTGTAACCATATCTCATAACGCAGAATTTTCAACGAGGTGGTCTCTACGTGAGATTTCTGAATGGTGCCTAGGAAAGAGCGCAGCACGACAAGGATTTTTCATCTTGGCAAAATCGCCAGGTTGATACCAACATTTTACCGGCTGTTTTAGTGTTATCGTGCAGCCAAAAGAAAGGTGCAAATTTCTGACTCCACTCCCCGATTTGAATAGGAATAACTGAGAGGCCGAACCCATAAGAATGCAGAAAGATGCACTGACAGACACGTCTACATGTTGTAGCAATAGGCGACAGTCCAGATCACGGGGGTGATTTGTGGAATAAAATGCTGTGAATTCTTCGGTGTAAATGAGGAATGAGGTAATTTACTGACCTGTCTACTCACACGAAGTTCATTTTTTTTTTAAATGTGTCTACTTGAAAGCATAGAAAATCTCGAAGGAATTTATGTAGATTAATTATATAAAACTACAGAAGATAACCCCGAACAGTCCTACATTCGATCAGACACATGAATCTTGCTTCATTAGATCGTTGTGGGTTGACTCTTATCTCCTTATGTATTTACTTGAAGTAGAAAATTTTTGGAGCGTTTCGGAGCTGCTCCGAGCAGTCTTTCTTGACCAGTGTCTGTTCACAGTATGAAGCATCAGGCAGAATTATTTGTGTACGCCTGTATGTGTGTGTGTACTCGCACGTATGTGTTGCTACGGAATGCTTTGGAGAGGTAATGATTTCCTATTAAGATGGCTCAAGCGGCAGTGCTCCTGAACTGTACGGGTATTTAAAGGGTGCTGGCTACGAATTTCGGCCTGAACACCTACAGTCGTGATCGAGATGTTTGTGGTTTTCCTCACCCCCTCGAAGTCATTGTGGCACAGTACATCAAAATACCTTAACCCGGCTTCCATTGTCATATTTTTCAAATTATTATTTTCGAAATATCCTACCATTCGGCACTGTGTTTGAGATACTGGCAGCGTCTTTAAACAAGCCGTACATAGGAAAGTGAGTGGAACTTGAACTTTAATGGACTTCGGGTAGTGATTTTGAAGAGGCGTTTTATATTTTCCGTCTACCGTATAATAACCTAGGCTTCTAATTTAGCTCAAGAGAGGGACAGGTGGCGGTCTGTTGTAAACGCAGTAATGAACCGTCAGGTTCCAAAAAATGCGGGGAGTATCTTGACTAGCCGAGAAACGGTTAGATTCTCAAGAAGGACCCTGATCCATGGAGTGAGCAAGGCTTATAATTTAAAGGAAAGATTACTTCACTACTCTGTAATAATCACCCACAACATCAAACCTTTGTGCATTTGATGTGTACGTTTAATTTATTACGATAATATATTGAGAAATATGCACGAACTCTTAAGGGTGACTAATTATTGATGTAAATGTACGTGTCCAAGAGCCAGGGAATGTGAGTCGGTATAGCGAATACGTTCCGGATTGGACGGTTCCGGGTTCAAATCGCGGCATGGACAAGATAATTTTCTGCTGATCGTCCAAATCGGCTCTGTGGGCTACCCAGCCTCGTATTCCATTTGTCCCGGATTTCTTACCCGGGATAGAGCGGCTAGGGCGTGATGTTGACCACTCAGCCCCATCTAGCTCCAAGGTTAAGAATGTGTTTAGCTATACCTCTACTCTCCCTTTATGCCATCGTGTTCTTGACAGGGACAGATTTACCTTGTACTGCACATGTCCCTGAAATGCTACGATTGGATGTTAAGGGACGAATATAAATTGAGGCTTTTCAGGAAAGAATTCCAACTGGAACTTTTGCAAAATATTGCGGACACACTGAAGCAGATTAGACCAGTCCGAACCAGTCTTACTGTAACATTTATAACATATATAAATGTCGGCGATCCAACTGCACACATCACGTGCAGATGCTACAGATCTTGTCGTGTTTTGTCTGGGGAATACTGTTTGTATGTCTTTGCGTGCAGCGGAGCAAGAAGTATGTAAGTATAGTCATTAATTAGTGGGAGACAAGTCCTTTTGTGTTGTGGTAACGATAGCGTAACAACAGGCACATTGCCCGGAATATATCGGAAAGGAGAAGTGATATGAAGGTAGTCATTATTGTTGAATTATAAAAGAACTTGTGAATTTATCTTGCAACAAATCTGGATGAAAATACGAGAAAACACTGAAGTCTGGTCGTCTTTTGTTTATAGGATGAACATGGAGGTGTCGGTCTCCTATATCGCCATAAGAATGCTGCAATCAGTAACGAACACACGTCCACACTGGCAGACATGCGGCACTAGACTGGTGACTGCTTGTGCTGGATCACGGAAGTCTGGTGCAGTTTATCTCTTGTTTATGTGACTAAGCTGGTCTGGTATGGCGTGTTTCTTTTGTCTTCACCTCTATAGAGAGGAACAGTTAAGACATAATGAGGAGAAATGCACGCGGAATAGCTTGATTCCTTTTACTCTTTGCCTGATAGTGTTAGGGTTATTAAGCGAGCATGTATAATGTGTGACGTGCTGCAAGCATGTGAGAATGAGAAATGCATACGTAATTCTTGTCGGGTAATCTTAAGGAATTAATGAAATTACATAAGAAACGTAGACGTAAATGATACATAATATAATATTAAATAGTGTACGTCAGCACAACCACTTTATTACTCAAGGTAGTTATAAAGCTACATGTTTCGATTATAGATTAGTCATCTTCAGGCCTATTTTTGTCAATTGAGTCATAAGATGCTATGCACACTTTGGGATCCCATCGTGTTTACATCCATGGAATACATCAAATTAGATCGTTTGTCTCAAACGATCTAATTTGATGTATTCCATGGTATAGTCGAAACATGTAGCCTTATAATTACCTTGAGTTATAAAGTGGTTGTGCTGACGTACACTACTTAATATTATATTACGTTTATAAGCACATCGTGATGCTTCCATTCAAATTTACGTAAAGGATATGTTCTTAGGGAATACCAATTTATTTAGCTTCAAGGAAAGGGGCGTGGGATGTGGGCTGCATTCAGCTGTTTTAGGTTACAGACCACTGGTGAGATTTTTGAGCATCTTAATGGACCGTCAGTTTCTTTAAATGCGGGAGAATTTTCAAATGAACGGCTGTGCGATTGTCAGCTTTCGGAGGAATAACCACAACATGCAGTGACGTATGACGTAACATCTGGCGAGACTGTAAGTCTGTTATCTCTAGTATCCGCTACGGGAGAACAGAGGCTAAATAAATGGAACTTTTCGGTGATCTACAAAGCAGATTTTGGCAGCGACTGTTCTACAGTGCTCTGCTCCTGAAACCGTTAACCCCCTTCCAAAACAAAAATAACCGCGATAAGTCTGAGAATTTGTGTGAGCTGTGCGAAGTACTTAAGTGAATCTTGAAAAATTCCTTGGACTGGCCACTCTTTGTTGTCCCAGGTCTCACTCTGGCTAGTTTCCAGAGAATCACAACCAGGTCGTCGCCTTCGTCACAGCCTTGGCTGCGTGGGGTAGGTTAGTTATGGCCCCCTCCAGTTGAGGTGCATTATTAGAAACAGCTGTATTTTTAGTGACGTTCTGGGATTAAATGCACCATGAATAGCGGATATGTGATCTGCGGGGACGGTACAAGCTGTCCCTATGCGCCCCAGGGAGGCATATGCGGGAGTGAAGGAAGAACTCCATTCATTATTAACCTCGGCACTACATGGAGGTTTGCGTGAATTGGAGGCCACATGGTCCCAAGAATTGTTCTGGAGGCTTTGTAGAAGAGAAGAAATTTTGCTGCCGCTAGGAGTCGAAACACGACATTTTGGGTGCCTAAACTCTACGTGGTCATTATACTGACTGAGCTAACCTTGTCCTTCGCGAGTGAAGTATTCTTCATTTATATGTGAATATTGTCTTACAATCCACAAATACCATTGGAGAAGTTTTTTCTCTTTAGTTATATCCTATCAAAAATTTGTATATTGTGTTTCATTTCTTCGTTTTACAACACATTCTGCATGTGCTGACGATAAAATCGCATCTTATTTTAACTATAAACACCATATCTAGTCAAGGCCACAAATTATGGAGCTCCTTTTTTGACTTTGCACTAAAATTTATTTAATACGAAGCTCCTCTTCATCACATCTCTGTCACTCGCTCTCAGTATACTTCCTAGTACCAAGTAGTGAGTAACACGAATATTCGTACTTCTCACACTCTGTACATTTCATGGTTCACTTTGATAACATCTTCCTGTCTACGTTCCAGTCTACCTCGTGGTTTCTCATTTGTCTTTTCCTACACCATTTTGAATTTATTCCGAATTTCTTCCATTTCAGCTGCATGTCTTGCCCATCCTTCATTTCAAGCACTCCCACAGTATTTGTTGGCGGGTACAACATAGTTATTACATGCAATGTTTATGCACTTCCCAAGAATATCCTCTCAGTTCACCCTACATATTCACCTGGACAGGCTGTTCCAAATCACGCTTAGACTACGCTATGTCTATAATATTTCTTTATGGTGTACAACAAAATTCACCCCCATACATTTTAGACAAAATAGTTTCTTGGAATATAGTCTGTATTTAGAAGGTGATAGTCACTTATCTGAAAACTAAATTCAGGCTTGGATAGCAAGGGTTCGTTACCGTGTTTGGTAGAGCCAGAAACATGGTAAAGAGAATAAATTTTAAGATTTATTTTGTGCAAACACAAAATATTATTTCTTTTCAATTCTAATAAATCAGTCGTGTTTCCTCTGGAGTTAAAAAACACCGAAATGGACATGGCGGCATTTTTATTTCTCGTGTAGATAAAAATGAGCAAAACGTTTATTTTCTCCACAACACACTGAGCATGGAAATGCCACTGCCTCTTTGTACACCCCTAGGACTGGATTTTATGTTGCGTCTTGTATCTCGTGTAAGCCTGAAGCTGTGTTATAAGTCTCGTCCAGGTGGTATTTACATCAGTTCCTTACTGAAGGTTGTTTTGTTGACATCCACTTCTTTCATCTCGCGGATCTCTTAATAAACATCTCATGACGCTCCTGTGGCTCAGAACAACATTGTGCTGCCAACTGGTTTGTAATGTAGGCTGTTGGCTGCACAGTATGCTACACTTTACAACTTTAGTCTCACGAGTGGTTCTTAGGCACCTTCTCAAAGTTGTGAAAATATACTGTTAGCTTAGTCATGACTGTCCGTCTGGCTGTCATTCCGCATTAAACACCTCGACACCTGATAGACGGATTTTCGTGAAATTTTGTATTGGAAAGTTTTACTAAAATCTGCCCAGAATGTTGATGTGTGGTGAAAATCGGACAGAAATAAAAGCACTTCCATGCATATCTGCGAACAGTAATGATTAGTTTGGTTACCAAGCTTGACTGTGTCTGCTGTCGGTACTTGTCTGCCATATTTCTTTGTGAGATTTACATGGTACATAATTGGGGGCAGTAAAAACGCGCTAACATTTTGCAATTAACGGATTGACAAACAGTATTTAAAAGTTATGTGTAATATTCCTGCGACCTAAGTTTATTTATGTTGTATTTACTGAAACTGTCGTCTGGGCAGTTTACTGTCCAGGCAATTTTATTTGCCAAGAATTACTCAGCATTTGTAATTGCGCACACAAGTGGACTCTTGGTGCTTGATCTTGCACAACTAGCAAGGGTTTCGTTGTTGAAGTGAAAGCGATTAGCTTGCTTTTACATTTTATCGTAACACTCAGTCATAAAGTTGAATCTCAATGTTCCTTGCTCCATTTAACCTTTACCATTACGGGACTGAATGGACGAACATAGCTACTACGTATGGCTTAACTTTTAATGGAGTGGTGGCCTATTAGTTGTATTTTAAATTGAATAATTTAATTTATGTATTCATGAAGGTTGTTTATAATAATTGGACTACCAAAAAAATAGCTGTAAATACAGATGCATTTAACTGAGAGCTTTATGAAATTTATTTGTTAAGAGTTTTGATCTTGGAATTAGAACTTTAATGAATTAAATTTTCCTTGAAATTTTTAGCTGATTATGGGGTAGGCGTATTTTACTTAATTGATTTGGTGGAAATTTCAGGTATAAAGCGGGGCAAGAAGTGTATTGCAATATATAATATGTAAAGGTAAATCAGTCCCGTTACGGACCTGGAGTGGCCCAGAGGGTTCCAGGAAGTTATGGTTTCCAGATTACATGACAACGGCACAGGATGGTGGTAGGGTTGTCAGCCTTACGCACCGGCCGCCTTTACCCCAAGAAAATGCTCCTGGTACTCATTTCTGTTAGAGGCTGAGTCGGCTCCAGGGCCATAGTGCGATTGAAGGATTATGTCAATGAGAAATCCCAATGATACCATCTGGAATCGAACCAGCGACCTTCCGTTTTGTAGCACAGCACCTTAACCACTGTGCTAACGCGGTCCCCACGTATAATATGTACCTAGCATTATACTGCAGTGTATAATAGGCACATAGCATTATATTGAAATGCATAATATGGGCCTAGCAGTATATTGCAATATATCTTATGGGCCCAGCATTATGTTGCAATGTATGATACAGTCCTGGCATTGTATTGAAATGTGTTATATGGGCCTAGCAGTGTATTGCAATATATCTTATGGGCCCAACTTTATGTTGCAGTGTATGATACAGACCTGGCATTGTATTGAAATGAGTTATATGGGCCTAGCAGTGTATTGCAATATATATGGGCACAACTTTATGTTGCAGT
>Ga0123354_10006440_pt1:10000-17442 | contig 17442 bp, 6 predicted proteins | sample TergutLab28metaG_2_FD_97872 | JGI IMG/M metagenome (GOLD analysis project Ga0123354, IMG submission 97872) | Labiotermes labralis P4 segment gut microbial communities from Petit-Saut dam, French Guiana - Lab288 P4 | ecosystem: Host-associated > Arthropoda: Insects > Digestive system...
CTTATTCTAATAAACAAATAAATAAACAGGTCCTTAGGATACAGAAATTATATATCATATGTATTGATACTCGTGTATGTGAATATAACTTACACATATAGGCGTGTTTATCACGTACACACTTATCATCATCATCATCATCATCATCATCATATATCTGTAATGGAGTTGGGCCACTTGTTGACTCGTTCCGGTCTCACGTATGCAGAAGTCTCTTCAAAGGTCTACCATGATTCCTTCTGCCAGTTGGGGAGAAGTATTTCATTACCCTGGGTAATCTATTTCGAGACATTCTTTTTACATGTTGTATCCAGCTTCTCTTGTATTCCAGTATTTTTTCCAAAATTGGAAATTGGTTTTACTTTTAACTCCTTTGCAATTTGTGCATTTGTTTTGTAACCTGTCCAAGTGTATCCTACTATTCTTCTCATGTACTTCATCTCTGCTGCTGTTATTCTTCTGGCGTCACTTGCTTTAATAGTCCAAGTTTCGCTGCCATATAACAAGACTGGAAGGGCTAGTGCAGTGTATAGTTTTATTCTTGTTTTCTTAAGGGTTTTTTTGTGGTCTGAACACATTATTTAAAATACCTGTAATTTTTTAAAAAGTTATGTAATTTGTTATCAATGTCCAATTCTCCTTCATAAGATATCACTTATAGTACGGTTATTATAAACGTAAAAGTTTTTAATTTGAACGTAACGTAATACAGGGTTTATTGCAGACCAGCACTGAATAAAACATTTAGTGTAATAACACGTACTGCACTTGACTCATAAAAGACAGGGAGTTTTCATAGAATTCTGTTTGGAAGGTGAAATGCGCAGGGCCAGAGACGTTTGAAAATACAGGAATGACGAGTGGCAGGTGCTCTGTTTCTCATTAGCATAATGGATAACTGGCTCCATGGTGTAGAATTCGTCTCGAGCAGCTATGTGTCGCTCGGATTTCAAACCATTTCCACAACATTTATTGAACCCGAGTCTTATATTACCGTCTTCACATGATCCGCCATAAAATCCTGTCCTAAGCCAAACAAATCCAGTCCCCAATAACCTTCAGATATATTTTATTAGTATCCGTCCGTCTAAGTAGTATTTTCCTGTCAGGATTGCAGAACAAACTATTTTGTAAATGTCTTATTTGTTTTGTGTGAGTGTCAATCTTGGTTTCTCACAATGAGAGAGGAAAGTTGGCTGAGAGTTTTTGAGAATACGGTGCTGAGGAAGATATTTGGGCCTAAGATGGAGGAAGTAACAGGAGACTGAAAGAGTTTGCTCAATGAGGAATTTAGTGATGTGTACTTTTGGCCAAATATTCTTCAAACCCGAGAAGAATAGTTTGGGGGGGGGGCATGTAGCGTATGCGGAAGGGAAGATGTGCATACATGGTTTTGGTTGGAAAGCCTAATGGAAAACCAATTTGGAAGACCTAGGCGTAGACGGGAATATAATACTAAAATGAATTTTCAGGACATAGGATGGGGCGTGTACTGGATTGATATGATATGGAGTAGGGAGAGGTGGCGGGCTGTTTTGAAAGCGGTGTTGAAACTACTGGTTCAACAAAATGCGGGGAATTTCGTGGCTAGCTGACGGTATAGTAGCTTTTTAAGTAAGACTTCTGCTCTTTGGAGTTAATTTAGTTTGTTATACACTTTTCATCCTTATCGCTCATCCTGTACTCCCTAATATTCCTTATCTTCCTTAATTTGAACAACGTTGTAGTGTAGGGTTAAATGGGCAAATTAAGACGTTTATTAAGTCGAACCCTTATTACATTTCTTAATAACCAGTTTCTTACGCTTAGGGTTTGTTATCCTACCAACCAAAAACCAACTAATCAGCCTTCCTGCAAATTGAAGCTGCACCCCTTTTCAGCTGTCACGACTCTGTGTGCGATGTATAGCAGCTTGTCCACCTGTATGGAGGCCATCAGCTTCATCTGCTACCTGAGGAATTATTCCCTTGGCGACAAGTGCCCAGCTTAACATGGAAATGATGAATGTATATCTTTTGTTTGTATTGCGGCAATTAGTTTATTAACGGTTTTATTCTCATTGACAGAAGAGAATTACAAGGCAGTAACTAATTGTGTAATTTATTCTTGACGACAGACAAGCAATATTTTCACATATGTATACACGTACTTGGACTACAGAAGGAAAGCTCATAATGAAAGTTTATTACCTACAAACCTTGAATGTTAAAAATAGAATGAGGAAATTAGCAATTAAAAAGGTTCTGAAGTATGATCAAATTGTTCGAATAATTTAGAGTTATGAGAGTCAGAGTAAGAAAATTGTGGATGTCATTGGGATCGAATTAATAGCCAAGAAAGAACTGCAGGAGAGCCTGTGTTGTACGAACCTCGGACTATATTCTTACGAATATTTCCATCTGGCTAAAGAGTTCTGAGGCAACCCTTTAATGTTGTTAGAGTTTAAATTCCTGCCTATGAAGGAGGGGTTGTAAGTTTAAATTCATTCACGAAAGGAGATTGCACCGAGGCCGGTACTGAAGGTATAACAAGTGAATAACTAAGTTGCGCTATTTTATGACTTCTAATTAGGCTTACAAAGAATTTGGTCAATTTTAATTAATTGTGTGCAGCCGTGTTCCACGTTTCTCTATATTTTCTTCATATCTTCGTCCAACTGAAATATGGAAAAGGAAACTGGGATTTCCCTTTGTTGTCGTTTTTAACAAGCTTTATGTGAAAAGGAAATTTTGCATGGTTATACAGATTTTACCACATAGAATTTTATGAAGAGTTTATGCAAAAAAATAGGCCCATTGCTGCTCCCATTGATTTATGTGGTAGCTTTTGAATATTATTCGTGGCTCGGAATGGTACAAGGTGCCTGCAAATATGTAACTATATTTTAAGAGGTTAAGAACATTGCTGTTAAATTGGCTATATCGTAATTCAGCGGTGACGAATTTTCAAGGATATTTTCGTGTCATTTGTAGCGAAAACAATCTGTATTTGCTTTCGAAATGTTTTCATATCGCATATTGGTTGACTATCTAGCAAGATTTTTATCGTGCGTCTCCAGGCGAGGTATATAAAGTATACTAAGCTATCTTATTTCAGAATATAATATGACTTCAACTTTCTTGTTAATTTTTCATTTCGCCTTTGACAAATACTTTCTACTCTTAAAACAAGGTCGTTAACCTAAGAATGAATAATTCAAGTAATGGACTTTGTATGTTTTTTAAGAACCGGTCGGTGGGCGTAAATGTTTGTAGTAATTGATAATTTAATAAACTGAGCTCTGATCATTAATAAGAAATGGAGGCCCTGGCTGATGAGAGACAGCAAAAGGACTGCTGTTTGATGGAGACAAATTGGGTGGACAATACAGCAGTTAGTTGTCACGGTTATGTATTTATTTACTGAGGTTGTTATAAACGACTAAATTGGACGGTTTGTTGCTATAGCTTGCAAATTGCTGTTTTTTAAGTTCGTTCCTATATATTTTTTTTGGAAAGAATTTTTTAAAGTTAATCCCCGAAACATAGTTCGAAACCCGGTTCGGCACCTTGTCGTTGCTCATGTAACCACCCTCAAGCACCATATTTGTTTTGTCTGTTGATGATGCAAGCTGCGTGATTGCAGGCTTCCGCCCCGGTGTGAAATGAGATCTGCCCTCTTCTGGGATTTTACGAAGCCTAGAGTGGTCGTGTTTTATCGCCGATATTTTGGGACAACCTATCGGTCCGTCTTCAAGGGTCAGGCAATCTTGGACTTCTTGGCCGGAAGAGTGCTTGATCTTTGAAGATAGGACCGATTTGTTGCCCCGAAAAATCGGTAACGAACTTCCATTATACGCTGCCTAAAATGTCAGAAGAGCGTAAATGTCACAAAAGGGGCTGTTTTGGTTTTGTAATTTTTTTTTTTTGGTAAGGCAAAACCTTTTGTTCTGATGTGTGCAGGCTTGTGTCAAATAATGCTGGACGTTTCACTGCATAAGTTGTGAAGATGGCGACCAGCGTTATAAAATAGAGGGAGTTTAGTGTGAAAAAAGAAAAGATTTGTTCCACATGAAAGTGCTCAGATGCCACGAAATTGCTGACAAAATTTTAATGTTTGTATTCTTTCTTAAAGAAATTGTATAATTAGTTTGGAACAAACTTTGAAGAAGCTGCTTCTGTATTAGAGGGTTTCAAAGATTTTGTTCGATATGAGCAAAGAATAAAGCCTGAAAACCCATACAAAACTGGGCCGAGCGAGATGGCAAATCCATATAGTGACAAGGCTATGGTTGGAGAAACGAGGAAACGTGTTTCGATTCCAGGCAGGACAGGGTATTAAACTCTTTTCCAAAGCCTCTTCCGCGTCTGATGGTCCACAGTATCAGTGACTTTCCTGGAGGATAAAGCGTTCTGTGCGTACAGCTGATCACTCATCCCATCTAGTGGAGATATTAAGTATGAATGGAACTATATTTACAATCCACCATACGCTGTGATAGCCTATACAGGGACTGTTTTATCTTTTTCATGTTATATATACAAGAAGCAATTCGAAGAAGTCCGAGAATGTTAGATTTTGATCAAAATCTTTACAGTTTCTAGGAGGGTATTTGCACTTCAAAATGTTTTTATATCTTTGCTCTCGCTCTACACATTTTCATTGAAAAATTACTTTAACAATAAACACAGCCTGTTCTGTATTGTAGGGATTCATCTACGTGTTTGCAATCTGAACTCCCTGAACGACAGCAACATCAGCGTTGCAACATGAGAAGAAACGGTCCCCAAAATTAAGGAAAATTTAAAATAAATATTTCATGCAGTCTCTGCGTGCGTAGGTCGCAGCACTGTGCGTCAGTGATTACTGTTCTTAATGACGTGTGATAAGCGTGTTGCATTTGGTTAACGGGGATTTCGGTCGAGTTACAAGCTTTACTTCTCTTAGCCCTTTTCTAGTTAATGCTGTGATTTAATTTAATTCAGTCTGGTTACAAGGGAGTGTCTTTACAGCAAACTATAGAGACTGTATAAAGGTAAAGTTTTCCCGTTACAGGTCCGGTGTGGCCCAGAAGGTGGGTAGAGGTATAGCTTTACTCTTCCATGACCGCGGCACTAGAAGAGGGTGAGTGGTCAGAAGCATGCCCCGGCCGCACTTAACCCCCGGGAAAGACCTGGTACCCATTTTAGAGGAGGCTAGGTGGGCCCCAGGGCCGTTATGGAGAAGCGGAAAATCTAGTCCCCACCGGGATTCGATCCCGGACCTTCCAGCCCGTAGTCAGTCGCTATACCGAATGAGCTACCCGGCCAACTATAGAGAGCGTATATTGTCATTTATTCACGCAACAGAAATTCTGCCACCTCAGGTCGAGCGCAGTCGCATAGTGATTTTGCTTTAAATTTTTAACCTATATGCGCTATGTGCACTGACGACCTACATTATTCCTCTAGCTTGCAACATTTTGCCGTATTAGCAATAACAGTTTCTTAATTAACGTTGGTCAGGCCATGCAGTAAATGTAAGGTTACTCTAAAGAAGGTAATCTTGAGAGAAATTTAGTAATTTATATTGATAGACTTGTTAGGAATTTAATAACCTGCAGTGAAATTAATGCCGACAAAACAAAAAGTGGGTCTACCTGTCTGGTACTGGTGGATGTTAATGCAGGCCATTTGCTTGTACGGCCTTCTCGCGAGAAACACGTGACAGGTCCGAAATGCAGTCCGGTCTTGGAATTATATCGATATGAAGTCACACCTTGAAAGTTGATCCAGTCCCGTATAAAAAGCATTTGCAGCTTTATTTTCTTTTCTCTTCTGGTCTGGCCATTAAACAAATGAAATTACAAAATTTGGCTCTAAGTCACATTTAAGAAGAAAGCAGGGTAAATTTTGTTACTAGAAATATTTGAATCTTTTATGTTTTTTATCTGTTTGTAGGCATAGGTGTGTCATTCAAAAGGCATGTGCTTTATTCATTGACGTGGACTCGGTGTGCTTAGGGAAATAAATGTTTTATGTTATTAGGCGAAAAATGTTTCTTATGTCTAGGACATGAAATTTCAGAAAATTTCGTTTGCTTTTTTGTTTTGCTTCTGACGGGGAATTTGGATGTAAATTGTCGATTAACTTTGTGTAAACGAAGACCATGCAAACAGTATTGCTAACTTCTCACTTTTAAGAACCTTGATAAAACCAACAAATTAAGTAACGGAATTGGCTGTTATATCCTTTCGAAATAAAAGAATATTTTATTAATTTATATAACCAACTTAACATGCACCAAAATATATACATACCAGACGTTAGAAAATCTCCTACATATTTGGACATGCCATAGGAACCGTCATCAAGGAGTCCTCTCAGTAGCTAACGTAGAATGGTCCATTGTAAAGTAAGTACTTGTGCAAGTATACGGCTGTTTTTACGCACTTACTTGGCAACGGGCCATTTTGATGGCGCTATATTAGCTACTGAGATGACTCCCTGATAATAGCTCCTATGGCGTGCCGACACGTATAAGAGACTACCGTCTAATGTTTCTAGATTTTGGTGCATGTAATGTTGTGTATGAAAATTAATAATTCTGTACGATGCACGGCCATGTAGTGGGTCCCTGTCACCACGGCATGGCGCGTCCCCGGGTTGCGGATAGAGAAACGGCCTCCGATAAGGAGGGTAGCTGCGAATAAATTGAATAAGCAGTCGCGGACAGCCGACGAGGGGTGGTCCTCCAGCTTGATGGTTGGGCGAGGTGCTAACAACCCTTCCCTGTAAAACACTTATGTTAAAAAACATTCACAGGTGGGATGCTTGCTCTGGAGACAAAAAATCCGGAGGTAAACTACTCCCCCACTCGGATCTCCGGGGGGGAGTGTTTCCAGGGGAAGCATCGCGCAGCAGGCAAAGAGGGATGAAAATAGGGACTTGGAATGTTAGGAGTCTGTATAGGGAAGGGGCACTTAAGGCAGCAGCGAGGGAATTAGTGAGGTATAAATTAGATGTAGTGGGTGTACAGGAGGTCAGGTGGGACAAAGGGGGCACAGTAAGAGCAGGGGATTATGATTTTTCTACGGGAAAGGAAATGAAAATCATCAATTGGGAACGGGTTTTTTTGTGCACCGTAGATTATTATCAGCAGTGAAGAGAATAGAGTTTGTTAGCGATAGGTTTTCGTATATAGTGCTGAGAGGTCGCTGGCTTAATATTATTGTTGTAAATGTGCATGCACCAGGTGAGGAAAAAAGTGATGAGGCAAAAGATAGTTTTTATGAGGAATTAGAGCAGGTATTCGATCAATTCCCCAAATATCATATGAGAATGTTACTAGGAGACTTTAATGCAAAAGTGGGGAGAGAATATTTTCAAGCCAACAATTGGACAGGAGAGTCTCCATCAGGATAGTAATGATAATGGGGTTAGACTAGTTAACTTCGCCACATCACAAAATCTGGTGGTTAAGAG
>Ga0123354_10006443_pt1 | contig 17439 bp, 8 predicted proteins | sample TergutLab28metaG_2_FD_97872 | JGI IMG/M metagenome (GOLD analysis project Ga0123354, IMG submission 97872) | Labiotermes labralis P4 segment gut microbial communities from Petit-Saut dam, French Guiana - Lab288 P4 | ecosystem: Host-associated > Arthropoda: Insects > Digestive system > Gut ...
ATAAAATGCTGAAATTAATCGACGCGATGAACATCAACAATTTTCCCATTTGTATCGCAAAAACGCAATATTCTTTCTCCGATAATGAAAAAGCATACGGCGTTGCCAAAAATTTTGAATTTAAGATAAATGACATTGTGATTAATAATGGCGCTAAATTTATTGTAGCTATTGCCGGTCAGATTATGCGGATGCCGGGACTTCCAAAAGAGCCTCAGGCAAAGCAGATTGATATTGTTAACGGGTATATTGAGGGGCTTTCGTAAAAATAATAGTTATCAGAAAACAACAGATTATTTGTTTTTATTGATACTGTAAGTGAAGTCAATTTTGCCGGTATTTTGCAGCAAAAGCGGCAGGCGTTTCTCCAAATTCTTTTTTAAACACTCGGGTAAAGTAGGATTGGCTTTCAATTCCCACGAACGTAATTATTTCGCTTATCGAAAGGTCTTTTTCAATCATCAAACGCGCCGCTTTCCGTAGCCGGTAATTCAGTATAATTTCAACAAGCGATTTGCCTGTGATTGATTTGAGTTTTGCGTAAAGTTTACTCTTACTCATAAATAATTCGGATGCGATAAAGCCGACGTCGAGTTCGGAATTATCAAGGTTTGCGTCTAAGAGATCGTAAAGTTTTTTAAGAAACGCATTGTATTGTCGGTTAACGGCTATTTCCGTCGAACCTGCAAAATAATGTTTGACGTAATATTCCTTAAGGCTTTCCTGCTGTTTGAAGATATTGCGAATTACCTGAAGCAGCAAGTCGAAATTAACCGGTTTTTCGAGATAAACGTCGGCTCCCGACTCAGCGCCTTCCAATTCGCTCTCTTGTCCGGTTTTAGCCGTAAACATAATAAACGGGATGTGTGAACTGTTGATGTCGTTTTTTGTTTCGTAGCACAAAGTAATGCCGTCTTTCAAAGGCATCATGATATCGCTGATTATCAAATCAATTTCCATGTCGCGGATGAGATTCGCCGCAACTGCGCCATTCGACGCTTCCACTACATCGTAGTAGGATGAAAGAAAACCGGTTACCAATTTTCGCAAGTCTTCATTGTCTTCGGCTATCAATATTCGTTTGTTCTCGCGAAAATACAACTCATCCGGTTCGTCAATCTCAGTCGATTGCGTATCTTCCTCTTCTGCCGGCTCAATTTTGGAATGTAGCCGTTCATCCTCTTCTTTCTCCGGATAAGGTTCGGTTACAAAATCATGTTCGGCGTAGGTTTTCGGGTTTTTGGACAAAGCGACAACCAAATCGGCGCCCTTTTCCCGTTCGCTGTAAACGGTGATTGAGCCTTTGTGAAGATTTACCAGACTTTTTACCAAAGCAAGTCCAATCCCGCTTCCTAAATGATTATCAACATTCGAATCAACTTTATAATAACGTTCAAACACCTTACTGATAGATGATTGTGATATTCCAACCCCCGTATCGTGCACAACAATATAAAACGGTTCTTCAACTTGTTCGTTTCCCGTATGGTATGAATCACGATAAACCGGAGTATATTGCCGGATATCAGAATAAATGCTTATGGAAACGGAACTTCCGTCGGGCGTATAGCGAAAAGCATTGTTAAGTAAATTAATTAAAATTCTTTCGAGTACCATCCGGTCGGCAGGAATTTGCTTTGGCAATATCTCGTCGGGGTGTATCGTGTAGTTGAAATGATGTTGTCCTGCAAAATCCGAAAAATCCCCGGCAATAGTTTCCACAAAGGCATTAACGTCAATCATTTCCAAGCGCAGCGGCTGCTTTCCGTTTTCTACCGTGCGGAACAGCATCAGTTCATTCACTAAATGATGCAAGCGCTGTGCATTATTATTCAATATCCGGAAATAATATTCCCTGAGACCTTCCTTGCGCAACGTATCCGTCACCGCTAAAATCAACGACAGCGGAGTTTTAAATTCGTGCGAAATATTGGTAAAGAAACTGAGTTGCGATTGATGAATTTTCTCTTGTTGCTGTTTCTCCATACTTTCCTTGTATAAAGCTATTCTCAATTGCCGGTGGCGGTAATAATACCGCAAAATCGCAGCCAAAGTCAGAAAAGCAATCAAGCTATACAAAAAGAAAGCCCAAGCGCTGAGCCACGGAGCCGGCAAAATTATAATGCTCATTCGCAAAGGCGTATCGCCCCAAATACCGTCGTTATTGGAAGCTAATAATTCGAAAGTATAGCGTCCTGCCGGCAATTTAGTGAAATAAGCATAACGATTCGATGCATCTGTTTCCACCCAACGATTGTCGTAACCGACTAATCTGTACTTGAACCTGTTTTTAGCCGGCATCAGATAATTATCCGACGAAAACAAGAAACCGATATTAGATTTATCATGCTTGAGAATCAATTGGTTCCCCATCCTGACATTCATAATAGAATCAAAAAATATTGAAACATTATTCACGAAAATATCCGAAATCATTACCTTTGGCTTTTGGGTATTGACTTGAATATCAGGATTGGTAATTACCGTGAATCCTGTAGTTCCTCCAAAAAATAATTCTCCTGAAGCGCTTTGCATAGTAGCCAAAGGATAAAAAACCCGTCCCTGCACGCCGTCATCTTTGGTAAACTGCATGAAAACGCCTGTTTGCGGATTAAAGCGAAACAAACCATTGTCGGTACCCAGCCAAAGACATCCGTAATGGTCTGGATATATACTGTAAATTGTTGATACTTTGAATTTTAATATATCATTATAGACATGATAAGTCGAATCTTTTACCGAATAGTTGAGCAAGCCTGTTCCCACTGTACCGATCCAGACGTTATGCTTCGAATCTACACAAAGCGACTGTCCATTAATCATATCCGGCGAAGGAATTTCTTTCAGTTTTTTATTCCTTACGTTCATCCGGTACATTTTTTGGTGTGTGACAATCCATAAATCATCTGTCGCGGTATCCCTGCAAATATCGAATACAAAATTATCTCCCGGAAGATCAGGTATTGAAAAATGTTCAAAAGTTTGTTTTTTGAATGAAAAATAGGAGAACAACAAGTCTCTATATTGATAGGCGATCCACAGTCCCGAATCCGATTCCTGAATAATTTTTCTCAGGTCATTCACTCGCAGGCTATTCTTGTTTTGAGGATCATTTTTGTAATGAGTAAACGTTTTTGTTGGAATATGGTAACAATCCAATCCCCCCTGAAACATAGATATCCAAATGTTTTTCCGGATAGAGTCCGTCGTCATTGATTTAACGTGATTGAATGGCAGGCTGTTTTTGAGAGGATCGTATTTCTTGTAGGAAAAAGCCCCCGTTTTTTTATCAATGACAGTAATACCGCCTCCTTCCGTCGCTATCCATAATTCTTTGTCAGTTTCGGTAAATCCGCTCACCACAGGATGATTGAGAGCTGCTTCTTTTGCCGAATAACTTTCGAAATAAGTCTTTTCTTTCGGGTTAATATAACAAAGACCGCCGGAATACGTACCAATCCATATATTTTGCTGCCGGTCTTCATCAATTGTCCAAACCGAATTATTGGGGATGCTGAAAGGATTGCTACGCTGGTTAAGAAATAGCGAGTATTTTCCTGTTTGTGAATTAAGTACGTATAATCCCCGCCGCGTTCCGATCCACACATTTTGTAATTGATCGACGTACAACGCACCAACGAAATTGTCCGGTGTATTGAAAAAATCGTAAACTTCTAACGTTTGATAATTTTCACTGTTGATACGGTACAGTTTGTTTTTATTGCTGCAAGCCCAAATCGTTTTATCTTTCCAGACAATGCTGAAATATAAATTTTCGGGTAACGCCCCGTGTTTGGTACATTGCCCGCTTTCAAGATTAATTTGATAAATAACGCCCCTTATTGAAACAGCATACGATTGATTGCCATCGTTGTAGAAAGCATATATTTCCGAAACCGGCTTGTTGTTGCATGTTACCGGAATTAACGTGTTGGATTCCGGTTTGTATAAATACAAATATGGCGTTTCTACCCATATATGATTTTGATTGTCGATATTGAGAAAAGTGACGGTCGAATCCAGCAAACATTCGAATTGATTGGTTTTTGCACGATGAACAAACAGTTTATTATTTGCCACTACATAAAGGTTCCCCAATGTGTCGGTTTCTAAATAGTTGAATTTCCATATTTTGGAAAAATCCATGTTTCGAAAATACCGGTAGTAGCTTACATATTCATATCCATCATAACGGTAAAGATCGTTATCCATCAAAACCCAAATAAATCCGTTTAAGTCCTGTTTTACAGACTTAACTCCATCATAATAAAAACCGCCTTCAGGAGAATAAGTATGAAACTTATACTCTGGCGGTAACCCTTGAGCAGACGTCTGATGAAACGCTATCCCCAAAAATATTGCAAGTACAATGCCGGTTTTGAATAAAGAGCCCATCCGGAAATTCTATCCTCTATTTTCTTATTTGCATACAAAGGTAATAAATACAAAATAGAATTTCATAGCTTTTCATAATTTTTTATAGAATTACCGGACGGGACTAAAATTATGTAATTGCTTGCTGGTAATTATCTTTTTCGTCTTTATTTACTTCTTTTGTCTCTAATACAATGACATAAGGAGATGTTGTCAGGGGTGCAGGGCTGTTAATGTCGTAATAAACATTACCATATTTATCGCGACCGGCGCTTTTTACCGTAAGAGGAGTTTTATCGGCAAGAAAATACGCTTTTTCAACAATCACTACCTTGTTATTATCTTGACATTTAGGAACTTTCACCCTCACTTGATTATTCAGCGGTTGATTAAAAACAGTCAGGTATTGTAGTGATGGCGCTCCCGTTTCTACCGCCGCCCGTTGTGTGTAATACCCCCACCCTTGTTTTTCCCACGCCGAATGGCGGCATCCATAAATCGCCTCGCCGTTCACTTTCATCCAAGCGCCTATTTCCTTAGCAATCTGCGTTTCTTCGGGACGAATATTTCCATTGCCGTCAGGACCAAAATTTAACACAAAATTTCCATTGAGCGATGCTGCTTTTACAATCATTTCGATCAATTCAAACGGTTTTTTCACGTAAGAAAGCGACCAATCCGAATGATAACCCCATTGATTTTCGGGAATAGTCATCACGCAATCCCAATCCACTCCGTTCAGTTCTTCCAATGTTTCGGGCATACTGCGTTCCCAAGTCTGGTCGTAATCGCCCAGCAGGTCGCCATTGGAATCGTAATGACGTTTTCCATTGTCGTCGGCGCGAAACCGGCTGCCGATAATCAATCCCGGATGCATTGCGCGCAATTCGGTTTCTAATTCGTCAACCCAAGCGGCTTGCTGTATCCATGCCTGATCCCAAGTGCCGTCGAACCAAAGCCCGATGGCGGTAGGATAATTTTGCAATAACTCGATCAACTGATTGCGGGTAAATTGTTTAAATTCTTCATAAGAAGCTTTTTCTTCGTCCGTTTTAGGCGGCGACGAGCGATATCCCTTGTGATTCCAGTCGATAATGGAAAAATACAAGGTGACGTCGATACCTTCGGCATTATAGGCGTCCACCAATTCCTTGATTATATCCTTTTTATAAGGAGTATTGGCAATGGTATAACCGGTGTACTTGCTGGGCCACAGACAAAATCCATCGTGATGCTTGGTGGTGATGATCATGTATTTGACGCCCATATCTTTTGCCTGCTTCGCCCATTGCTTTGCATCGAAGTTCTTGGGATTAAACTGTTTGTACAGGTTGTCATAATCCGGTTTCGGCATCTTGCTCCATGAACGTATCCATTCGGCGGCTCCGCGATATACTTCTCCATTCCAATGTCCGCCGGGGATGGCATATACGCCCCAGTGGATGAACTGTCCCAATCCGTAATCGCGCCATTTTTGCATTTCGGCGTCGGTACGCGGTCCTATACGATGAGCGCCATGCTCCAAAGGTATGGATGCGCGCTTGGTTGTTTGAGCTTGTATGCCTCCTAAAAACAGTACGCAAAATACAAGACTGATAATAATACTATTTTTTCTCATACAAATTATTTTTAATAAATTACAAAATAAGTGAAATATTTTTTATAATCCTATATGTTCTTGATTCTTTTCTTCGATTTTTATATTTTCCGACGACTTCCGGTCTTTTGAATATATCCAAAAAATGCTGTCTTCAAAGGTATTACCTCCTTTTACAGCCTTAACCGCAATTTCGTTTTTTCCTTCGTTCAGTTCAATATTTTCAAAAATGTAATGAACGGCAGTTGTTCCTGTTTTATAATTGGTTATTTCGCTTCCGTTGACATATAATTTTGGTACTCCTACATTTGAATAAACTGTTACGGATGTCTGTTGATTTTCGCGTTCTACCACTCTCCGCTGGGTGATATACAACACCGGTTCTTTACTCCAATTGGCTTTATACCAATAGAAAGGATCTTTCTTTACTCTCCGGTCGAAAGTAACTAATCCTTTCATATTGCGTGCGGGAATTCCTCCCTGATAGGATACCGGAGTAGCGAAATCGAAAGCATTCCAGATGTAGGATGCCAGTAAATAAGGATGATTGGCAATATATCCCCATTGTATTTCATGGAAACGCGTGGCAAAGCTCTCGTTATAATTTTTGGATGGACCGCAACAGTCGCCCACATCGCCCACAGTTTCCCGCTGCTGGTTAATATTGGCTTCGGCGCCGTATTCAGCCAGTATGATTTTGTAACCGGGGTAATCCTTTTCCATGCCGGTAATCCAAGGTTCCATGTCTTGAATTTTCCGTTCATACCATCCAAAATAACGGTTGATACCTTGTATGTCGGCATTCATATTCACTCCATGTCCCGGATTGCCGAAACCGTTTACCGATATGGTATAGCGGTAAGGGTCTTCCGATTTTGCCAAGTCGTGCAAATCGGCGGTAAGCGCTGTCGTATAATTGATTGGATTATATACTTCGTTATGCAAACCCCATACATAAATGGACGGATGATTATAATTTTGCCGAATCAGCTCAATGAGTTGCTGCTTCGCATTTTCTCCTTCTTTTGTTGAAACCCTGTTCACAAAAGGTATCTCTGCCCAGACCATCAAACCGATACTGTCGCATTTGGCATAAAAATATTCCGATTGCTGGTAATGAGCCAGCCGGATAGTAGTAGCGCCCAACTCGCGGATAATAGCTAAGTCGGCGTCGTGCTGTTCGTTCGTGAGCGCGCTTCCGAGTTTCCACCAATCCTGATGGCGGCACACGCCGTACATCGGCGTTTTAATTCCGTTGAGATACATGCCGTCGCCCGCTTTCAATTCAAAATGGCGCAATCCCAAAGGCTGAACGATTTCGTCCGCCAACTTTCCGTTAAGTTTCAATTGTGTGGTAACACGATAAAGGTAAGGATCATCAAGTCCCTGCCACAGTCTTGGGTTTTTGATGATGAAGTTTTGCTCCGCCATTTGCCTGCCTTGCGGCAGAAGTTCTATTTCGAACTCCTGCCTTGCGACTACTTTTCCTTTAGCGTTGCTGATCAGGTTTTCTAATTTGACCGTTTGTTTTTCGTGATTACGGTTTTCCAATTTTACCTTAATATTTACTTCAGCTTGCTTCCGGGTTACATTTTTCTGGCTGATATATACCCCGGAAGAAGCGTAATCGGTGACGGCAATATTGACGTTCTCCGTAGTAATCAATTCAACCGGACGGTAGATGCCGCCATAAACTCCAAAAAGAGTATGATTAATGGGGATTACGTCGGGACGCGATTCGTTGCTTACTTTGACTAACAGCTCATTTTTTTCTCCGTACTTCAGCAATTTGGTCAACTCGACGACAAAAGCCGAATATCCTCCTTTATGATTTCCTGCAAACTGTGAATTGACATATACTTCGGCAACCGAAGCAACTCCTTCGAAACGCAAGAAAACGCGTTTGTTTTGCAGACTGATATCAGGAATATATATTTTCTTATAATATCCTTCGCCTTCATAAAAGATGTTTTGATAGGTCTGCATATCGGTAGCATTCCATGTATGAGGAATGCTAACCGATTGCCAGCCGCTTTGTTGGCTTACCTGAAAAAGAACAGGGTCGGAAGGAAACGGACCTTTTTTGAATTTCCAGTCGTGATTGAAGCCGGCGGTTTCGCGACCGTAAGTCAAATTGAACGCATTTACGCCGGATAAGGAATATATAAAAGTTAGTAATAAAAAAAACTGTTTCATGTTAATCCATTATTCCCAATACATATTTCCAAGCCCAAATTCACCGATTTGCATTGAGCTGCCTGCTGTTGCGCCGGCTCCGGGAAAATCGGGGTTCTGACTGTTGTAAATATCACTCCACATCGCAAGTTCAACTTTGACATAGCGATAAGCGGACGCAGGTATTTCAATTGTATAGACAGTCGGATCGGCGATGCCCATTTGCCCTGCATATCCGCCCAAATTAGGAATCCAGACTATTCCTTCCGTATTGATTGGAGTAAAAGCGCTTCCGTCGTTACTGCCATAAATGTTAACGCCATATACCCGGAGATAATTGTAGTTGTTGCTTCCGCCGGCGGGATTGTTCCCATTGCGATGGATCCATTTAATGTAATTGAAAGTTTGCTGCGATTTCATGTCAATCGTAAATGAAGGCAAAAAATCGGACGGTTGCGCAGGAACAGGATCGGCGCCGTTGCCCGGAGAAAAACTTTTACCGGGTTTGCAAAGCGACAAGTAAGTTCCGGCATTATTGTCGAACAAATGTTCGGGCTGCCCGGTAGTAAATGCGCCAAGCGTAGCCGACCATCCGTCGCGCACATAATCGTAACCGGTTCCGGTCTGCGTTGTTACCGTCCAGTTTGCACGGTCGATTTCGTCCCACTGCTGTACAATATCCTGCACCGTGACATTACAGTCTCTGGAGATATTGCTGCCATCGGTAGTCGTTATCGTTATGGTTGTATTCCCGATTTCGACCGGACTTACAATTCCCGTTTCCGATACGGTAATAACCGCTTCATTGTTGGATTTATAGGCGACCGTTTGATTCCATGTGTCTGCCGGAGAAAGTGTTACGCAAGCTCCAAGGTCGAAGGACGAACCGCCTATCTTTAGCGTTATATTGCTTCCTGCTGCGGTTACGTTGATTCCTGTGGCTTTCACCTGATGGTCTGTGATTCGTACCGGATAAGATACCGTTACTCCGGAACCGTCGGTTGCGCTCACAATCAAGGTGTCGGTACCGGGAAGTTTCGCCGTAATTAATCCGCTTTCGCTGACAGTCATTAATTCCGGATTTTTATTTGAATACTTTACCGTTTTATTGGTTGCCGCCTGAGGCATAATGAAAGGCGTAAGTTGCAGTGTCGCATTGTCTTTCAGCGAAATTTGCATGAAAGAGCCGCTTGATATATATACTGCTTCTTTTACGGTTACCGCTGTTACTTTTATATCTTTATCGTCTTTTTCGCAACTTGTGAATAAGGCAAAAAGGGATAAGATTAGCGCTATGTTTATGATTGAAATATTTCTATTCATGACGTATAATTTTTATTGTTATTATCGTGCAATATCCTTCCATCCGGGACTTTGCGTCAGATTTTTATTTAATTCAAGTTCACGCAGGGGAATAGGCCAGTAATAATACCGATCTTCCCATACCAGTGTGCCATTTGTTACATTCGGGCTTTTCGGATAACCGATTATGAAGCCGTCGCCATCGATAAATACATCATTGTTCAAAGTTGCTTTGGGAGCGTTCTTTGCTTTGCTGGTGTTAGTGCCGTCATATAATTTTTGTTTTTCGACCGTAAATTTCATTCCTCTTAACGGCGCTTCCATCAATTTTCCCGCTTTCCACCTGACAAGGTCTTCGCGGCGTAATCCTTCCATTACCATTTCTATACGGCGTTCCCTGCGTATTTCTCTCATCAGGGGAGAAACCGGATAGGTTAATTTTTCGGCATAAATTTGATCTAAACGCGGGTCGGCGGGGATATTTTGCAACGTTAACCTGCTATTGGGATAAGTTGTAAAATCAAAACCGGCGCGTTTTCTTAATGCATTAATTGTCCTGTCTAAATCCTCATTCGTAATCGTTCCCAATTCGGTTTTTGCTTCTGCCAAAATCAATAATATTTCACCGTAGCGGAAAATAAGCGCCGTTTGTTTTCCACTTGCAGTCGATCCGTTATCTTCAAAAGAAGGCGTCCAGTGTTTAATGAACATATATCCCGTGACGGAAGGTCCGCCGGTAGGGGTTTGGTTTGCAGTAGGACAGTCGAAAGTGATTTCAGGATATTTAAGTCCGTAAAGCGCTTGATTAATCGCACCGGCTTCGCGGTCGAAAACGGTGATATACTCACCGGGTTTCACAATGGTTTGCCGTAAGCGCGGATCGCGGTTGTCCAATTCTCTCCAGTCGTCGCCATCATATCCTTTGAAAAGCGGGTTAACGGTATAGTTTCCTTCCGTTCCTCCCGTGTAAATCGGACGTCCGTCGATACAAAGATAATCATCTACCAAACCCTTTGTAGCGCCTTTACTATAGCGTCCCGAAGCATTTCCGCGATTCATGTTGAAATAGCGGGATGTGCCGTGCCCAAGCTTCACTCCATCGTAAGTCCGCGCGAGGATAGCTTCCCTGTTATTGTCTTTTGCCGGACTTTGATTCAACCGGAACATAAACCAGTAGGGATCATTTCCTTCTCTATTGCCGTCTTTTACGCCTTTATTGTTATAAAGTTCATAACGGTTTACATCTATAATCGCTTCGCAGGCTGCCGCCGCTTGTTCCAGAAAATGATTTGCCGTACTTTGCAATCCGAGTTCGGTGTGATATTTACGGAAAGTTCCTTCAAACAGGCAGAATCGAGCTTTCAGGAAGTTAGCCATATCGCAATTGACGCGATCTTTTGCATTTTCCGGTTCCGGAAGATATTTTATCGCATAATCAAGACACATCATAATCGAATCGACCAGCGCAACGCGAGGCGTTCGCGGCGCATACAACTCTTCGGAATTGATATTCAAGTCATAAACAAACCACGGAACTTCTCCGAAAATATACAGTTTTTTATAGTAATCCATAGCCTTGAAGAAATAAGCTTCGGCAGCCCATTTGTTCAGGTCTTCGGGATTGACAACCGATTTTTCCGCTTCATGATAATTACGGAGGAAATAATTAATCGCCCTTAATTTCGCCCATTCCCAACCGGTAGAAGTTCCATCGGCAGGAGTAATAAATGTTCCATTTAAATGGCTGTCGATGTTACCGTTAGTATTACTGAAAGCAACTGCGTTATCGGTAGCCACGTCTGCGAAAATAATATAACTGCCCCGCGTGCCTAATGGAGCCTGTGCATCGTAGGCGTTACCTCTCCCGTGCCCTTCAATGTACATATCATACAGTTGATTGAGGTACAGTGGTAAATCGCCTTCATTCTTCAGGAATGAGCCTTCGGCTAATTCTTGAATAGGATCTTGTTGCATAAAGCTGTCGTTACAGGAAGTGAGCGTAAATCCTGCTACGATACAACTGACGAATAAATATTGAATTATTTTTTTCATTTTTATTATTTTTTGATTAGAATGTGATTTGAGCTCCTATGGAAACCGACCGGTATTGCGGATACGCATCCGAAATCTGATCCGGATCGAAAATCGAAGGAATCTGTGTTATTTCAAATAAGTTGAATCCGGAAAGTGTGAACCGGAGATTATCCATTTGCATTTTGCGCGTCAGCGATTGAGGGAGACTGTAACCCAGAACAGTTTGTTTCAAACGCAGATAAGCGCCGTTGACCAACCATGCCGATTGTACTGCAGGACCTCCTGCGGTAGAGCGATAGCGGGGAAATTTGGCGTTCGTTTGATTGGGTTTCCACGACCGGTCGTACATCCATTTGCTGCCGGCATTGTTTGTTCCGCCTCCCCAATAAGTTGTACTGCCTATCCAAAGGTCTCTCTTGCCAATTCCCTGAAAAAGGATATTTAAATCGATTCCTTTCCATGAAGCGCCTAAGTTGGCTCCATACCTGAATCGCGGCAGATCGTTTCCGATGATGCGCCGGTCGCCGGGGTTATCAACCGTGTTGGAACCGTTGGAGATGATGCCGTCGCCGTTTAAATCTCTTACCCAAGGATCGCCCGGATAAAGAACGTTAGAAGTGTAAGGTCCGTAAAAATAATAACGGTTTTCTGCGGTGTTCAGTACTAAATCCGATTCCTGCAAAATGCCGCCTGTTACATATCCCCATATATCGCCGATTTTAGCGCCGTCGTATAACTGACCTATAATTTTTGTCGGATTGGCGGGGAAACTCAACACTTTCGATGTGTAGTCGCCCAAAGTAAGCGCAACATTGTATTTCAAACCGTTGCTCAGTCTGTCTTTCCATTCCAGAACCATATCAAAACCTTCGGTTCGTATGACGCCGGAGTTGATCAACGGCGGATTGGTTCCGAGAACCGTAGGATATGCTTCCGAGCCTGCTACCAGAATATCGCTTGTTGTTCTCCGGTAATACTCGAATGTGAAGTTCAATCTTTGATTCAGCACGGAAACATCCAAACCGTAATTATCGGTGCGGGCTTTTTCGAAAGTCAGCGACGGTGAAAGTAAGTTTGGAACGTTTACGGTATTGACTATTTTATCGTTGAGAATAAAATTAGCGCTTCCCGAATTCATGAAAGCCTGATAAGGATAATAATTATCGGGCTGATTAAGCAATTTTCCGGAAGTGACCCTGAGTTTCAGGTTGTCTAACCATGTGCGGGCATTTGCCATAAACGCTTCTTCCGATACTCTCCAACCCACTGAAAAAGAAGGGCAGAAAACAAAACGTTCATTGCGTGTAAATCTTGAGCTTCCATCGTAACGACCGTTAAATTCAAACAGGTATCTATTGTCAAAAATATAATTGACTCTGCCGAAACCAGCCCGTCCGGTACGCCTTTGAGCGCTTGTGGAAATCGTATGCTGCGTTTCATCTTCGGAAGCTCCCGGCTTCATGATGTCGGGTGAAAACAAAAAACGCAAATTAGCCACCTGTTGCGAATATTCCACCTGTTCCTGATTGAACCCAAGTATTGCTGATAAATCATGCTTTTTAGCAAATGTTTTATTGAAATCGGCATAGATATTCAACAGGTATGCATCCGTATTTGCTTTTTCCAATCTTGCGCGGTTATCGCGTATTTCGTCCACTTCCTGTACCGTACTGCCCCAATTGAAAGTAACATATTTATGTTCGGGGCTGCGGCGTTTAGCGCTTAAGCCTTGAGGAGTGTAAGAAAGATCGGCTTTTAACTTCAAAGTTTTCGGTATAACAATAAATTCGGGCGATGCGGCTAAAACGGTTGTCCATCTATCCGTAAAAGTCCTTGCTCCATACGATAACCATGCGAGGAAGTTATCGGTGTAAGTGTTTGGGATAGGATCGGTAGAAGCTGTCATGATAGGCATATTGATATTTTTATCGGCATCCTGCTTTAATACCGACCATATATTCCCTTTATAACCGGCAACATAAGGTCCTTCAAAATGGGTGCGGTTGTAATTAACTTTGGCGTCAAGATTAAACCATTTGTTTATTTTAGCGTAAAAGCGGGTTGACGCATTATACCGTTTTTGATTGTCGCCGCCTATCCGGTATGCGCCGGATTGATCCTGATATCCTAATGAAGCATAGTAAGTTACTTTATCCGATCCTCCGGAGAAATTAAGATTATGCTTTTGTAAAGGATACCATTCGCGTATTGCCAATTTATAAGGATTCATATTTCCGACCCAAACAATAGAATTTCCGTTTTGCATCCATTGATTTTCCGGTCTCGGATCGCTCATATATTTTTGAATAGCCGCCAGCTTATCTCTGTTGAGTTGACTGACCGCTCCAAGCGTCCATTCGGAATTTTGAATAACGAATGTCTGGATTTGCTCGGCATTCATAATATCGGGAAGCGCCGAAGGCGTACTCCACAACATATCGTAAGAATAGCTAATCTTGCCTTTTTGATTGAATTTCCCCGATTTTGTAGTAATGAGTATAACTCCGAAGGCTGCTTTCGTTCCGTAAATGGCGGCGGCAGAAGCGTCCTTGATCACACTCATGTTCTCAATATCATTGGGATTCATTTGGTTAAGAAGTGTTGACGACATTTCTACTCCGTCAACTAAAATCAAAGGAGCATCGTTAGTAACAACCCAATCGCCGTTGGAGTTTGTTGCCATGGATGTTCCTCCTCTAATATTGAAAGTAGGCACTGTGTTTGGCGCGCCATCGCCAATAGAAATATTCAGGTTTGGAATAACCCCCTGCAATGCCTGACCAATATTTGCTACAGGGCGGTTTTCGAATGTTTCCGAGTTTACTGCGTTAACGGCGCCAATCAGATTGACTTTTTTCTGAGTGCCGAATCCGACAACGACAATTTCGTCTAATTCTTTTGTATTCTCTTTCAACGTTACATTAATAATGGTATTCTTGCCGACTACCATTTCTTGAGTTTCATATCCAATATAGGAATATGTAAGTATCGACTGGGTATTAGGAACCTCAATAGTGTATTCACCTTCGGCGTCGGACATGGCGCCGGTTGATGTCCATTTTATCCCCACACTTGCCCCAATTATCGGTTCGCCGGAGGCGTCAATTATTTTCCCGCTTACTCTGACTTGGGCATACATGACTGCGGAAAGCAATCCGCAACATAAAACTAATATTGCTTTTTTAGTGAAATAAACCATAAATTACCATAAATTTTGTGTTATAAATAATTGTACAAAAGAACAAAGAAAGTGACGTTCCGGCTTGTTCAATTATTCTTTTTTTTTGTCGGAATATGTAATTATGGATTGTTAATGGTTTTTTTCCAATCAAATGCCTGACCTGCGGTGTGGCGTTAGTGGCGGTGTGGCTTCGGGAGATCGACCTCGATTATATCATTCTCCTAAAATATATTCAATCGCTTTTTCCATCCATATATCTCTACAATCACGGATGTCTTCTACCGTTTGTTTCACCGGAATATCGATTTTCACACCGGTTCGTTCATATTCTCCCCAATTGGGATAATATAAACCTTCAGCGGTATAGTCAAAAACTATTGCTCCCGGCAGATTAAACCAACCAGCTCCTCCTGCCGCTCCTGAAGTTGGCGTTCCAATTATTTTACTGTTAGCTGCTTCACGATATGCCATAGATCGAATTTCTCCAACACTCATTGTGTTTTGATTTACGAGGATAGCTACTTTTCCTTTGTAATAATCCGGATTATTTGTACCTGCGATTATTTTATCATTGCAGACATAATTGCCCGGATACGATTTATCATTGACAGCCATCCAGCAATATTCTTTCTCTCCCTTAATAAGCCATGAATTTAAAGCGCTATGTACACCAAAACGGTGCCCTTGATGATCTCTCATATCAATTATAATCCCTTTTGCCAAACGATTCTTTGCAATAAAATCAGCAATAGAATCGTCTTGCATAGCATTCATATCAATGTATGCTATGTTTTTAGACGCAAGTCCGTACTCTTTTTCATAGTTCTTAGCGCTCTCACGATATGAATTGCTTCCTATCAAGTACATATCAATTGTCTTTGTCATTTCTTTTCCCGCACGTGTAAAAGTCACTGTAATCTTTGGATTTTTTGACAATCTTAGCCAATAATTAAGGATTGCATAAATTCTTAAAGAAGGATTGGAAGAACATGCAATTGGCACATATTTTTCGATTAGCGTATCGACATCTTCGCCATCCATCTTTAAAATAATATCTCCGGGAGCAAGTTCATTTATAGATGAACTTTTTACTACTATTTCTCCATTATCAGTATGGGTCAAATCGCACGGTAAATAATAATCCGAAGGATCAGATAAAGAATCGGGTAGTGAATATTGTGTATGGGAATCTTCAAGACAGGCAAACAATTTACGTAAAGTTAATGTGTAATCCTGTTTGCTTCCGGGTTCTAAAAAGAGAGGAATATATTCTTCTAACAGTGAATTCCAAAGGTGGCGGGTTGTTTCAACATAGGGGGAATTATATTCTATAGCATTCCAAAATTTGAACAGAGTCAACAGGCGAAAACCTTGATCTTCCCATGAAATATTTGGATATTTCGGTTCCCGACTTTCATTCAAATCAGTACTTGATTGATAGGTCTGTATGTAATAATGTACTTTGTTGCGTTTGGCATTTCGTATCAGATTGAACTTTGATATCAACGATTCGTCGAATATGTCCTTATCTGTAAGCCAATTCAAATTGATGATACGGGAATATTTTGCAGAATCGGTTATACTATAATCTCTTGTTTCTGCTATTCTCCCATAACTGTCGATCCATTGATTCAGCAGTTTATTCCTTTCGTCTTTGTCTTTGGCGCAAGCAATTCGAGGAAGTATTCTGAACAGTTCATAATCCCAGTTATAATTGCCTTTTACAACTTCAGGATGATAATATTTCAAAAATCCCCATACTTTTCCGAGAATTTCCAGATTTTCTATCATAACAGGTGTTGTGGCTGACAGCCGAATACCTGAACCCGTATCAAATTCGTGGTCTTCTTCTGCTTTGTATTTTACATTAACATAATTACTTAACGGGCGATTATCTATGGTTGCCTTACAGTCGTTTATCCAGACTTCCCTATAAGCAGTAAGGTATAAAAAAACTCCATAAATGTTTGGATTTATTGCTGTCTTAATTGAAAAATCTTGCCATGATGCAGTATCTTTCGGATTTCTTGTAGCGTTCAGATAAGTTGTTACCATCTGCTTAGGGCTATATGTCGGATTAACATAAAGTTGCTGAATACCCAGCGACAGATGAGGGTCATTATCCCAATTGTATTTGTATTTACAGGAAAATGAAATAGAATCCGCATCAATATCATCAAAATTAATAAAATATGTGGCATATACCCAATTTGATTCTGGAGGCGTAAAAAGTAAAGATTTTCTTCCGTTATAGGTTACCGTAGAATCAATTTTTCCCTCTCCGATAGGAGTGTACCATCCATTTAAGTAGTTTAACATCCCACCGTGTACAAACTTAACATTTTCAGAAAACAAAGTTGAATCTTCCGGCGGTTGTCCAAGAGCAAGCAAAGGGAGACATGAAAGAAATAATAAAGATAATTGTTTCATTGCGTTCTAACTTGCATACTTTTTAAACCATTTAACCTTCCTTAATTTGTTGCTTTTCATATTCACTGTTAATTAAAATATCCATACAAAATTATTAAAATATAATTTATAATCACTACTTAATTCAATAAAATTGTATTTTGCGCTTTACTTTTTCATTAAATTCCTGACCGCCTCTACTGTATGAAAGAATATTTGCAAATATAATAACTAATGTTTCGCACTTCTTTCTAACGTACTGACAAATAAGACACTACAAGAAATGTTAAAATTGTATCTATTTGTATAATAATGAATTAACATATCCATTTTCATTAACAAGCCTCCTTTAGTTTATTTTCATAGA
>Ga0123354_10006444_pt1 | contig 17438 bp, 13 predicted proteins | sample TergutLab28metaG_2_FD_97872 | JGI IMG/M metagenome (GOLD analysis project Ga0123354, IMG submission 97872) | Labiotermes labralis P4 segment gut microbial communities from Petit-Saut dam, French Guiana - Lab288 P4 | ecosystem: Host-associated > Arthropoda: Insects > Digestive system > Gut ...
TTAAAAACAAAAAAGAGAAAACATGCACACTGATAGATGTGGCAATACCTGCAGACAGAAATGTTGTGCAAAAGGAAGTGGAAAAGAAGTTAAAATACAAGAGTTTGTGTATAGAGATACAACAAATGTGGAACCTGAAATGTACGATTGTACCAGTAATAATTGGAGCCACTGGAATAGTAACGAGAAATTTGGAAACTATACCAGGAAAACACTCTATAGATTCACTACAAAAGACAGCTATACTTGGAACATCACACATAATACAGAAAGTACTGCAATGTTAAGCTTGAAGCCTGAGCGGTGGGGATCACCGCTGGTTCAAGAGAAGTACCAGGAAGAAATGCCTGTGACAGGAGACATACATATCGTATAATAATAACAATAAATAATCAGAATAAGCCTCAAACCAGCATGTCTGAGATCTAGAATCGTCTATCGTGGTGCATTTCCAATATAGACAGAAAAGACGTGAAATGTTACATCCAGATGTCGTGACAGAGAATTATTTTCGAAACTGTCAAGTTGCAAAGCGCCATGTGTGTACTCAGGTACTGAAGCTCCGTAAACATGGCTGCAGTTTGTGGTCGAAACATGTAGGTGTAAAAAACTTGGTATTGCAGTTACTTGGCAATAAATGTGTGCTTACTTCCTCTAGGACATCCCAAACTTTTGAACTTGAAGACACTATGGTGTTTCAGAATGTTTTTATCTGCTGAATCTGCTACACAGTGTAACATCAAATGAGACCAGGATTGTCAATATCAAACATGTGGAAGCACCAAAGCAAGCATGTGCATAATAGAACTAATATCATCATTGCTGTAAAATAATTTCAACAGGTCTACCAATCCCTGGCTCATTCAACACAATTATCATGTATATTTTGCATAGTGGTGGTCAGTGTGACATTAACGCAAAGATAATAGTTCATTTATTTGATGTCACTTTTGCTGTAGTGGTACAAAAAATACTGTGAACAATGTAATCTAAAAGTAACCACTGAAAATCCTAGCAGCTACATTGATGTCTTGTATACTTCAAAAAATTTCAGATAATATCCAAATAATCTCCTTACAAATGTGAAGTCATCACCAAGGAAAATTATTCTGTCACTGTTGTTAAATTTTTCACTTGGAACTGTTGTTTGGAATATTTGGAACAATGCAGTTAGCACTCAACTCTGCAACTTGTCTATGAAGCACTCAACTCTGCAACTTGTCTATGACAGAATTTCATATTTGTAAGAAACTCTTACTGTACATGCCAGCTGAAAAAGTCACTTGCCTAATATTGAGAGAAGAAAAGGATGGGGGTTGTAAAAGGATTGCTGAAGGCATTATTACTTTAAAATTTGTATTTTAACGATTTAATGGGAAATATAACATAGCAACACAATTTAACTGGTGTCATAGAAAAAGTCACTGACATTCTAGCAAAACTGTGATTAGTATCCCACCAAATTCTGTTTTTAATAGTCTTTTTTAATTTTTTCAACAGCTACAATGTGTGATAAAATTTCTGTAACATTGTTGGATTTTGTATATGCTTTGAAAATGATGAAATGTCTCAACTTTCTAGAATGCATTTTGTTACTTTTCCCTTGAGACCAATGTTTTGATCAGTTCTTCAGTTATTTGCTCATGTAATACAATAAAATAACGTTTTAAATGACAAGTTGGCAGTTCAAATCATTTTGCCCCAAAGCACCCAAATACATTACATAGCACCTCATACCACAAAAGGCTAGGTAAGATGTCTTATATTGGAAGTACATGTATCCTTCACAAAATAAGAACATGATAAACAAATAGTTAATTTCATTGTGCAACAACAGAAGATAACTACACATAAAGATGTAGAACATTGTAAAAACAGTTTAAGACAAAACTTTTACTTCAATGCAGCACTTTGCTTGCTCTGAAAATGCATGTGTAACATAAAATTGTAAGTCACCAGTCACACTTCCAAATATGTGAGAATACTCACACATTTGAGTAACAGATTTTGGTTGGGAATAGGAAATTCTATCATTATTCCTGGGAAGAATTACATAAATCAATAAATGGCATTTATCTCAACAAGCTACTACTCTTATCCAGAACAAATGCACTGCACAATACTTGCATATATCGAGAAGACTGAAATACTAATATTATGACACAAATAAAAACTCGTGAATTTTTGGCTTTCGCAGCTGTCAAAATTTAAATTAAGGCTAAAGGATTACAATGATGATATATTATACTTTAAGTTCATGGGCCATCTTCACTTATCCACTGACAAATACTGTGAACAGAACGTTAAGTTTTGAAAACTAAATCTGCTTCCATCTGCAAATGAAAGGGTCAGGACTAGTTATCTCTGTATTGGTGTCTACAACTAGGTGTTTCTAATGGACCCAAATATGCAATGTGCCCAAAATGTCAGGAGACTATCTGTCCTTAAATTTTGACCCTTAAACTCATGCAACGATAGTAATTATATGTGGCAGTATAATATCCTATTTCATATATTCTGCAGACCATGCTGGTTGCTATCCTTGTCCATAAAATATATAGTAGCTAAATAATATGCAAATTAAGAAATTTAAGTTTGTTCATGTAACCAGAGAACAGAATTTTTAATGAGGATTCAAATCACACTGAAAAATTTAACTGCAGAATGCACATCATTCTGAGAGCCATGGCTACTGTACATACTGGCAGGAGTAGGCAGTAATTTCATAATGAAAATTCAGTTCTTTTGGGATATGACAATGCACTGACTAATCAATAGTTACTGACACTTTGGAGACACTTGCTGCCTCTGTCTTGAGGGTCTGTGCAGGTGAAGACATCGAGATGGCAAGTTCCCATGAAACATCAGTAACCATTCAGCAAATGACATGGCATCATATTCCAGAACAACTGAATCCTCCTCAGCACCTCTGTGAAAGCCTCAAACTTCATATCTTTCATAATATTTTTGGGTGATCTCTTTTACTTGGCAGCAGGAAACGTAAGAATTGGGGTGCTTACATTTTTTATGTGGGCTAATAAATTCTTTGATTCAGTGGCCTAACACATATTCAGCTGAACAAGAACTTATCCCTAATTCGTCACCTGAAAAACTGCCTTATAACTGCACACAAAATTAAACATACTCTGTATAGGTATTTTCTGAAAACTGAAGAAATGCAGGGGGTCCATCTCATGCTGTGGGATAATACATCACAACAGGGCTACTGATGTAAGAATATAAATTTGTTTAATGAAACGCCACAAGATATCCACATTAAAAACCTAAAACTAACATTAATTTTCTCTTTGCTGGCTGAAGTTGTGACATTTTAGGCACATAAATAATATATCAACCAACAAACGCAATTCACAAAATACAATTCGCAAATCGATCCACAAAGAAGTCTAAATAATATGTTGGGAGCCACTAAGATTCTCAACTGTCTACAGACGGTGTTACGAATATTAAATGCATGTGTTCTGGTTGGGTTGTGTCTGTGGTCTGAGTTTAATACACGGAGTGTTCCAGGCCTCATTTTTTGAGTCATTTGGTTGTTTTTAATTTTTCTATGGTTATTTTCTATGGCTAATTTTGACAATGGACAAAGTTTAAAAAATGAGATTGTGTCAGTGACTATTAGCTTTGTCATGTCTGTCTGTCCGCATTGAATAACTTGGCTCCCATTTGGTGGATATTCTTTAAATCTGATATTTGAAGATTTTTTTAAATATCTGTTCAGAGAATTCAATTTTAATTAAAATCTGACATCAGTAACAAGTACTGCACATGAAAACCTATAAAAATATCTGGTATCTCCCAGAATTCTTCCTAGAATGAGAAATGTTGTAGCTAAAATCAAAACACAATTTTATGTTCAATAAATTCTTTTGGAAAATTGTGTTATTTATAATGTAATGTTGAAACATACGGTAGAGCCAGACAGGCAACAGATAACACTATAATTCGATGCAGAAGAGATACAATTTGCACACCTGATAATTAAGGCAAGTAAAGAGACCCACTCTTATAATATTTCATACTATTACTGTATGCAATATTTTGTAGATCAGTAACAGTGCAAAGGGAATCCATTGTTGTTTCCATGGCAGCACTAAACATATTTATATTGTTGACAACTACATCTATGCCAGCAACAAGAAAGGAAGGAGCATATTGCTGTTTCCATGGCAACAATGGTTACTGAACATGCCACAAGTTAACACTGTACATATACTGTCTGTAATGTACATACATTGTCTTGTTTCAACATGTGCCTGGCAACACATTACCCACTGTTTTGTGACAAAGCCCTGCATTGACACTACACCAAAGTAACAGTATAATCTATTTTATTGTTCATTGCTGGTGGGGGCAGTTATATATGGAAGACAAAGCAACTCAGGTTGGAAGTGTTAGCCAGCAGATGGTGTCTGTTCATTACACAGAGAACAGTTTTGTAGTTATATTCCCATTCAAATATTTTGTTGGTACTGACAAAGCTATGTGCCTTAGTATACATTTTGTACTCTCAAAATTGTTGGTTGCATGTCTGTTACTACAACAGACGTTAGTAAGTCTTGGCATGCAGAGAATGTTGAGTATAAGCAAAATGTTATCAAATTCTATAGCTTTAGAATTAAATAAGAAACCAGGTTTCAACCTGAGTTAAAACTTCATGTGTCCCAGAATATTTTCTGGTAGCAATATAATCTGCAATCATGTAAAACTGTACGCTAAATGACACGATTGAAACAACAGAAACTTCTTATGCAGCAAAACCTCTGTAACAAAAACATATTTACATTTCTACTCAATTACAAAAATACGATACAGCTAACTCCTGGTTATTCTGCTGTTCTTCATTATCAAGTTCTAATTAACCATGATGGACTTTTTTTTTTAAACTAAATGTTTCCATCTCTACTATGTGAATGTTACTTAAGTTCACAGATTTCCAACACTGTATGGCAGCTGCCACCATCATGAGGCAAATATTCTATCTAAACCCTATTCAGACAACAGTGCACATCGTATGTTAACTTAATAAACAATTATTAAAGACATGTCAAAAGAGCAAAAGAGACAAAATGTCACTCTAGTTATATATTTATGCTTTTGCATTGCTGTGTGGATCACTTATCTGTTTGTTACTTACCTATGTAATACACAAGGAGTTCAATTTTTCCACATTGATGTGGCATAAATCAATAACACTACTGAGAGTGGTGGTGACCATTATACTAAGTTGCACTAAGACTCTGCTGTGTATTAAGTTTCTGGTGGTGATCATTTATCTGGTATATGCTGAAAACATATTATTGCACTCTGCATGCAAATGATGCTACTGCTACTGAACATTGCTGAATGTGGTAATATCTGATATACTGGACTGCTGTTGTGCTAGGCATACAGAAACCAATGACAAGACTAAACAGAATAAAAACATGATATAAACTGTATAGTACTTTCTGATCCACACTATCCCGCAAAAGCAAAGTCAAGAGAAGTGCTAAGCCCCTTGCTGGTGAACAGGATAAAATAAGGAAACCACTGACAGAACTAAACGGAATAGTAACATGAGTGTAAACAGTTTAACACTTCCTATTCAGAATCACCTGCAAAGCAAACCAGTCACCAGTAATTAGACTCTCGTATTTAAATCACTTGCTATTCTGAATTGAGTATAGGGATCTATGTCAAGGCAATATGGCACCATATAGAAATAATAATAAAACAGAATTCCTTTAATCCAGAAGCTGATATTCTGGAAATCCTGATACTTGCTGCAGTTGAAGAAAACACTCCACGAGTTTCAGCATCGCGAACACCCAGTACGCACAGAGATTCCATGATTTTATTTTGTGTTTTGTGGATTTTGAGACTGCTGATCTATTAAATGGTTTCAAAAGATCCCAAGATGAGTAAAGAAGGTGCTTCTGGTAAGAGGAAGCATGTAGCATTAACCATTTTTTCAGAAACCTGTAACAATTGGTAGGCTTGAAAGTGCCAAAATCAGCAGTGTGATGGCTGACAAGTGAACATTTTCTGACAGCTAACTGCAGTATTTTAAAGTATGACACGGCATTACGGAACTGGATATTAGCGGAGAAGTGCTGTCTGCTGAGGTTGAAGCTGCAGAACAGTATAGTGAATTATTCCATAATGATGTGGAACAGCATAAACTGTTTCCAACCCAGGTTAAAATGATGAAGAATGTCAATTTGTTTGGTGGTGTTTACCCAACAGCATTGTAGCTGGTGCAAGTGAAAAGAAGAAAGTGTCAAATATCTCAAATTAAATAAATACAGGAGATCCAAATGGAATACCGATCAAAGTAGTTGTTAAACCCAAGTATGGGAGCAGTAACAAAAAATTACTGTAAGAACTCAGATCAGTATAGGTACTGTTCAATAATCAGGAATGTTTCATATTTCATCATATCTCATGTCCCATTAGTACCACACTAAAGCAACGCTACTGCATTTATTCCCCAGTTCATGTGCATGAACATTGTGTGTCCAGCTTAACAAGGCTAGTTCCAAGCAACCAGTATGGGAACTGCTTTTGAAACTATTCTGTTACAAGGAGCAACACAATTCATACAGTACTCGATATACAGTGAAACTCATTTAAGACATTTTTGGAAGTGCTGAAAGTACCTGAATTATTACACAGGAAAGCCTTTAAAGGGTAGGACTGAACAGTACTACATATATTGTTTCTTTTTTAGAACTTACTAGACATGTAGGCTAAATTTGTGTAATTTGCAGCAGTCTTAACACATTCTCACCTGTACCTGACCATCCAAACATTCCGCCAGTAACCTTTCTCAGAACAATGCCTAGTTCTTCAGCAATTTTCATGCAAGGGGCATTTGGAATGCCATCCACTATTTTACTATGTTCAGCTTTTCAGACATTGAGAGTGGCTTGAGTTTTATGTCAGTTTTTGATGCCACCACGTTCAAGGAGGTGTTGTATGAAATCCGAACTATTGTGTACTGTTTAATTTCAAGCCATCCGGGTTTACCTGAACCCTCCTAATGGCAAAGTTGAAAAGCAATGGCAATAAAGCATCTCCTTGTTTCAAACCATTCCTAACAGGAAACATGTCAGACAAATTCTTGCTTACCAGGACTCTGCTATATGTTTCATTCAGATGCATTTTTATTAGCCTTACCAGTTCCATGGGGATACCAAAGTCAGCGATAATTTTATACAAGACCTCCCCTCTAATTGAATCATAAACTTTCTTGAAAATTATAAATAGATGATGGACTGCTTCATTGTATTCCCATTGTTTTTCAAGTATTTGACAAATGTGGAATATATGATCAGTAGTTGACCTGCTGCATTGAAATCCACCTTGATAATCCCCAGTAATTTCCTCTGCATATGGAGTTAACATTGACAGCAGGATGTTCGATAAAATTTTGTAAATAGTTAGCCAAAGTGATACGCCCCTTTAATTACTACAATCCGTATTATTGCCCTTCTTATAGACAGGAACAATGATTGACTCCTTCCACTCCTCAGGCAACTCCTCCTTATTCCAAATAGAAATGGTAAGTTTACAGATCTCATATCAAATTGTTCTACTCCCTGCCTTCATCAAGTCTGCTGGGATTGGATCAATACCTGGTTATTTGTGACTTTTTAGCTTTTCAAAAGCCAACTCAACCTCAAAGGCACTCAGCTCAGGCACTACTGGTTCTGCTGTGTGTATTTCCATCTGCTTAATATTACTAACCCCATGTACATGTAACAGCTGAGAGAAATGGTTCCTCCACTTAACCAAAATACTGTGGGAATCTGCAACCAAATCACATTTTTAATCCTTTACTTTATTAGTTCTAGGCTGGTAACCCTTCTTAAAGTCACTGATGCCCCTATACAAGTCCCTAATATTTTTGATCTGTCAGTTTCCTGTTCCTTAATTTTAGCTTTCAGACATTCCTTCTTTTTGTTCCTGAAATGTCTGCTAGCATCACATTTTACCTGGTTTAGATTACCTACATTGTTTTGGCTTAGATCCTGTACCCACTGCATTTTAGCCTGCTTCCTTTATCTAAACAACCTAAACATTCTTCATCAAAAATTCAGATATGTTATTAAGTCTCAAAAAAATGCAGTGCTGAGTCAACTGGACTGCATTCTGGTCCAACTGCAATAGTGCAACACAGAGCAAATGAAGGTTGTGACATAACATTTAGCTGGACTCATGGAATAATTACTCATGATATATTCACTTACTGCAAATTGAAAAGAATGCCTTGTAACAGATTTCACTTCCACACCTGGCAGCTGCACGAGTTTTGACCTGCCCAATGGGATACGCTCATCCTATAAGGGAATGTCATGAAGTATTAAGAAGTGGCATGTGAATCACAGCATTTTTAGAATCAAGTGCTCTGTGCTTACAAAAAGACATAAGGGCAAATTTAGCAAACAGTGGCATCCCCAGTAGAAGTTCTGATTAAGTGGTTATACATTACCACCTGATAATTTGTAATCAACTTTTAATTCTCCTGATCAAAGGCCAGGAATCACATTTCCTGAAACAAGTACCTGGAATCAACATACTTGTGTAGCACCTAACTAGTAGAGGGTCCTGTGGATTAGACTGAGAAGTGAGGAGTCAACAAAGAATGTCATAAAAGTAACTAAAGTAAGAGTCTATGAAAGTATTGCCACCACACAGCAGAGTTGCCATCAGCTGTCAACAGTCATGCATCAGTTTCGTGCTTACAGTCAACAAAGTAAATGTTGCTGAACTATAGTTAACAGCAGTGTTGCTGAAGTACAGATAGAAATTAACTGACCCACATACAGATCATTAAAAGTCATTAAAATTAAGCCGTGATTTTGTGAAAAAGAGTTATGGTCTGAAACCTCAGTACATGTAATTTATGAGTGCTGACTACACAAAGAAGGGTCATTTTCACTCAGTGTTCTACAAGTGACATTAAAATTAAATACTGATGCAGCTTACCACTGTGTTGTTCACACTTACTGAACCCACAACCACCAACCTGCAAAGTCCTTAAGAACCAAACACTGTGGAAACATGAGCATAAGATATCAAAATACATCACCATGAAAAATAAGCACACCATTCAACCAATCCCAAGATCAGCAGGGTCTGCATTTGACACAGTGTTCAATACCCAGTGCACCCGTAACCGAATAATAAGCCACTTTTAAGACTAATGGGCCTAAGGGTCTAAGGAGCACAGTTCTTCCTGAATTACTACACTGTGAAGAAGGATGTAGCAAGATGCTCTGAAAGGTCAGTAACTGTTATCAATTTACACGGTGTCACATCCCAGACGACTTGAATCTTCATGAAGGGAAGTCTGTAAACACAGTAGTGACACCTCAGTAACTATGAAATTGAAGAATTAAATACAAACATGAAAATATCATACTGCAGAGGTTTTGCTGTACTGTTTTATGCACAAAACTTATTCTACACAACAACCTTCACCACTCCCCCACTGATTCCACTTCATGTAAGATGGCAGACTGCACAGCAGTTGCCACTATTTCAGTTTTCCATGAGTCAGGATCCATGTGTTGTAGTTCAATGTACTCAGTTAATACTAGGTTTCCAATCTCCATATTAAAAAAAAAAAATTCTTAATTCTTAATTCATTCCTGACAACTTAGGAACAAGCAAATGTAATGCATTTATCCACACATCTTGAAATAAATAAACTGCTGCCTGTGAGATGTCTGCTGAAATTCCTGTCATCTATCAGTGAGTTGAAAGGCTGTAACACAACACTGGTTGTAACTATGTGTTTTCAAACCACTCTAAAAGCTGAAATAAAGGAAGTAAAATCTTTGGAGACACCTGTCAACATCACCTCTCAAAGATTTCTGCCTCCAAATAGAAGACCAAGCTTCCAAATGAAGATATTCTTGATACAATGCACGACTGTTCTTTAAAATGTGCATAGTGACACTGAAAACAACAGTGAGGATGGGAATGATAGATCAAGTGGTAGCTATTTTGATCCTACTACCTCCAAAATGATGAAGAGTAAATGTGTTGTCTAGGCACAGTTGGTGAGTCTTGTTATTAAAGATGCAAATATTTGGGGCAGTAATGTTGTAGATAATGATGAATGGACAAAAAGCAACACAAAACCAGTGTTAAAAGAGTCTTGCAGCTCTTCTGAAGTCAAAGTCCTTTTTAAGGACCAAGAAAATACTGGAGTATGAGTGTTCTTTTGTGAAGATAAACTCAACACTTCTTGTAGTGATTCCAATATTAATCATCACCAAAATTCTGCAAAGTACGCAACTTCTCTGAAAGGATTAAAGTTGAGTGACATCAATGTGTCCAAAATGAAAATGGTTTTGACAATAATTTAATAAATATGACAGACATGCGAACAGACCAGATTACTGCCTGCTGTACTCAGAAAACCTAAAGTGTTTAAAGAAGGTTGGACTTGGGCTGTTCATTGTGCACTATTCAATGCCTTCAAGGTGCGCACACAGTTGCACAAAAACGGTAAAATGACATACGAGAAATTACTGCTGAAAGTTACAAAACAATGGGCAGATGACCAACCACCATCAGCAGTGACAACTGATGGGGATGAAAACAACAACCAGAGCTCCCAGGCAGGATCCACATGGCAGACTATATGGGGACATGAAGAAATACAGCATGATAAAGACTGTGGCTATGAAAAAGGGACAATTCTGCTGCAGGGACTGCAAAGTCCAAAAGGCAGAAATGTGGGAAAAAACATGGTATGTGTGCAGTTCCGGTAATATTGCAATGCACCCATGGGGAACATTTTACTAGCCACAATACTAAAAAGAAGTGTATGTACTGATATTCCAGGTAACAGCACATTTAACAATTCTGCAAAATATATTCAGAAATAAAAAGTTATACTATTTTTAGTGTGTGCAAGTGTTTTAGTACTCAGTGGGCAGCAATTACCCAGGAACACATGGGTTGTTTGCACAAGATAACCCTGGTGCACAGAGCATTACGCAAGCCTCCAACAGAAGAGTGACTAGCAAAAGCTGTAACATAAAATATCCCTATACATTGCTAACAATTTTATAACAGCTGCAATACAGCACTGGTCAAAATCCTACATACCATGTTTGGGTAGTTACCACCCCCCCCCCCCTCACACACACACACACACACCCATCCCCCAACACATATGCCAATATGCATTCACACACCTGAACATGCACGCGCACACACACACACAGTATTTATATATAATTGTAATTTTTTACACATAAATAACTTCTGATGACACAGTTTGGTATTCTCTGCAACAAAGTAAGAATTTGTAACTGCTACAGATACACAAATATACATATGTCATTGTACAATGTGGCAGTTTGCTTTTATAGATAAAACTTCTAAATTCTTAGAAATAACATTGTTAAACATATCTTTCTCTTATTTAGGCAGTACAAGATAAGCACCAAAGTACGTTTCACAGCTATACCATGTGAGATATGACATTCTCACAATAGTAAATGTTAAGACTATGATCTTCTGTGATGTGACACTGTGTAGTTTGATAAATACATATCAGTATTTCATATGTATGTGCTGTCCCCAAATAAGCCATGGTCTAACCTTCTACTCTGAAGAAGGAAGCAGCAGCTTATTCTGAAACATTGGTACTTACCTACTGAACTGCATGCTGTCACAGCCCAGAAGACTATAACCTTAATACACACCATAATATGTAGCTCTCATTTATACAAAAAGTCTTGGATTAAAAAAATATTTATCTTCTATATGTATTTTTACAACAGTCTCACTTAAAGTTAACACTTGTCAGACTTTATAAATGGGAACAGCTTAAAATCATTGTTCTTAAACCGAGGTCCTTTGAGTTGAAATAATACCAACTTTCTCAGCAAAATTACCCAGTAAGCTTCCAAGTCCTGAATCTTGGCCATTTTTAAACTTGAATCCAATTGTTGAGCAATATGCATTATAGAAGAGTGTTCGGACTGTTTGGAGTCTCTCCCGTCGCCTGAAAACAGTTCATATTGCCATTCACCATTGTTGCCAACTATTGGTATTTAAATGGAATACATCATAGCTCTCTCTCCTCTCCTGTGACTTCCAGTTATTATGACACAGCACTTCAACATTATTTACAGTTGCTATAGCAACTGCAAGGATTTAAACTAAAGAGTGAGTAAGAAATTCAGTACATCAGTTCAAAAGGTGGTGTCATCTCTGTTAAGTGTAAATAGTCTATTGCTAACAGAATTGGTTAGGCTAATAAGAGTGAATCAAAACTTACAGAGTGATAATATCCACAGGTCCTGAATTATATATGAAACATTCATCTTCAATGACTGTTGTGCTTGATTCAATAGAGACTTGCCCTTCACATCTGTAAATACAATGCACGAATTAATATTAACTGCATAAGGTTGTCTCTCTGCTTCATAAAGCAGGCATACTCCATCATAAAATAGAATTACTACTGCTTGGTATTCCCTTCACTTCCTGATGTGAAATCAATCAAATAAGGCATGTGATAATCAGTATCATAATCACAGGAATGAAGTGTTTCAACGAATTTTCCATCATAACAGAAGGTTTACGTTCACCATTAACAATGCATGGCAACACATGGAATGAATGAAATGTCTTCTGAGAGTTGGAACAAACATTTTTCTGCAAGATGCAGATGATTTTTCTGCATAATTCAGAACAGTACACAGAACATAAGTCAGAAGGGTTGGGAGTGCAGTAAAATGAATAGGCTACAGGCAGAATGACCAAGGAATTGTGGCTTGATTCAAGGGTAATATAATTTTCTCTTTTCCAAAACATCTGGACCAGCTAAAGGGCCTACTTAGCCTCCAATTCAATGGAAACTGGTGACTCTTCCCACAGAGGTAAAGTGGCATGGGCTAACCATTCACTGTACCTATGTTGGGGATAAACAACTGTACTGGCTTATACCTCCAATCCCCCATAAGCCTTCAAGTAGTATAAAGGTACAAGAGTACCTTCATCATTACATAGAATGCTATGAGTATTGAGGGACATCCTGTACCAAGAACAACACTTAAGAGTAAGTATCAAAAAAATTCAACCAATCACACATGGGTAAATCTGAACCCATAATTAGTACATCAAGGTACACACAATGTTTTAGTCAGTATAGCAACTCACTTGGACTGGATGGTCTGACTTCGAACCCCAGTGGGGACAAGATTTTTCAGACCCATCTGGACTGGCCATGAGGCCCACCAGCCTCCTGTACAATGGGTATGATGTCTCCTTCACAGGGAGTAGAGTAGCTGAGGTGTTACACTGACTACCCTCCCCCCCTCTAACACCCAGTTGAATATGGGTACAGCTATACCTCTACCTCCCCTATGTGTCTGTCCAGCATGTAACAAGACCAGCTTCACCATTAGGTACACTGTCTTCAGTTGCATACTTACAAAGAGGTATGACTGCTATTCTGTGATAACAGCGAGTTTGAGGTGGCTGAATCTCCTGTTGATGTGGAAGTGGAGGCAGATCCCCTTAAACTACCAGTCCCTGATATTAGCTGCCAGCTGCAAAATTAGGTTCAACATAAATGAATGTATAAAACACAATGAATATTAAATTGGAGCTGAGTTATTCCTTGTGGACAGACAGACTCACATGACAAAGCTAACCATCACTTTTCACAACTTTGCGAAAGTGCATAAAAATATTAGCATCCTGTTAGAAATCTAGTCTACTACATAAAAGGAATAATATTTAATTATGTAAAATTAATAATCAGAAACTATAAATGAAAATTCCATGTGAATGGTTTAAAGAAAACAAATGTTTAAATGTAATACATTAATATTAATGGAAGTTAATACAAAACCCTGGTTAAAAATTCCTTTCAATTTAACTACAATTAAACCAGTAATTATGACAACTATGATAAGACTGACAGTAAGAACCAGACTAAGAACAAAGCTTATGGGGTTTGAACCAGGCAATATTAACTTGGCTGCCCACCAAAGATGAAGTATGATGGTATGCTTCAGCCTAACAGAGTACATATTTTGTTCACACCATCAACTCTCAAGGAACCACACCAGATTCATATTGGAAGTAGCTATAAGGGAATGCAGGAACACAGTAAAACTTTCCCTGACCAAAACCAGATGTGATAAAAATAAGGAATGAGAAGAGAGTGGAAGGACCAAGATCACAGCTCCCTTCCAACCACTCAACATTCTAAATGTATTGGCTCCCTGCATATACTGACCCAAAAATATTTCACTGACCAAGCATGAAATATCCTTTACATGACATGGGAACAACAAATATAAAAATACTTTAATTCAGGGGTAGTTGGTTTCAAAGACTACAAAACCACTCCTGACAAAGGTCTGCCTTGTTCTATAGTAACCACTTTGTATTGTAACTACACACATATCTTGAAACTTTCATGGCAACAGAATTCAATGAACTAAACATATGTGCTGCACTTAAACATACCACGTTTGCTGGTGACAAATGTCAACAACTACTTCTCAGCCTCATTACATTATTATTTTATGTATGTAAACACACGTATCTAAGTTCTTAAGTCCTCTCTGTTACTTGTGATTATTGTAAGAAGGTGCCTTGTCACTGAATACTGTCCTCAGTTAGTGTCCTTATCAAAACCATGGTACAGCCTTGTAAAGGTATGCAAGTAAGATGATGCAGAAATGTCATGAAATATTGAAAGAAGATAAAAATCAGTGTTCATTCTACGTGAATTTAAAAATGACAGTGATATCATTACAAAATCTCTGTCTGGTAGTAAACAAAGCAACACTTCAGATAATGCACATGACAGCAAAAAAAAATGTGGGGCATGGGCAAAGGTTAGGGGTGAGCAACCCCATTTTCCATTTAGTGGTCAACCTGATACAAATATTGGGTTGGCACACCCTAACAATGAGCCGGAATATTTTGAGCTTTCCATTACACCTCAAATTATTGAACCAATAAGCATAGAAACAACACACAATGCCCAACATTTTTTAGAAAATATGCCAAACTGAAAAATAAGTTTAAAAGTCCACCACAAGCATGACACAATAATGCTACTAGCATTCCTTTTGTTACAAGGAACTGACCAGAAACCTGATAACAAATGCTGTTTTTCCAAGAGGAAAATACTGGCAACTTCCACACTTTGGAACTCTTTGTGAGAGTTGGTTTCAACTTCTACTCAAGTTCCGTTTTTGTGCTGACAGTGAGGGTAAGATGAAGTCACATGTGGTTCCAGGAGATTGTGGGAATCAAAACTTGATACCAGACCAGTGAATGAGAAGTTTATCAGTGTCTACACCCCAGAGTGTGATGGGTCCATAGATGAGTCACTGACGATGTCAAAGGGTTCATTTTCACAGACAGCACACAACTTCTTGAAACAGAATAATTTGGAATCAAATCTTTGAATTGCATACAGCTAATTCTGTGTGTGTGGAATTTTATCGCCTATGTGGGACAGACTGCTGCTTTTGACAACTCCCGAACAAACAGTTCAATTACAGATACCACGTGACTAGAGAGTGTAAGAGGAGCTAACGATGATGGAAATAAACCAACTGACATGACTCATATTTTAAGAAACAGCACTTCAGGGTTGAATTTTTTTTGGCAACCAGGCTATTTCACTTTATAAAGTGATTAGTCTGCCATGTGGATGACTGGAGAATAAGAGCTGAATCCCAGCAATGGAAAGATATTATTGTTCCCAAAGCATCTAAAACAGCTCTGGTAATTACTCACCTCCATGAAGTGCAAAGGTTAGGAACACATGGAACTGTAGTACCACCCTCTTGTGTATATTCATGGTGTCATTCTTAAGCAAACCTTTCTAGTTAGCCTTCTTCCTTTTTATTGTGTGTAGGATATTCCTATCCTCCATAAGTCCTTTTAACAATTCTTCATTTCTCACATGATCAGTCCAACTAATGTTCTCCCACCTTCTCCAGCACCACATTTCAAAACTTCCTCGTATTTCTGATCCAGTGTCCAAGTTCAACACCATACAAAACTATGCTCCAAATGTAGCATTTTACTAGATTCTTCCTTAAATTTAAGTCCAGTCTGCTGGTGAAAACAGCCTTCTTATTGCCGAAAGCTACATTTGCCATTGCAATCCTGGATTTAATTTCCCATGTACACATTGCACCAATTGCTATCATGCTAACCAAATAGTTGAAATATTCCACAATCTCTGGCTGATTTCCTATATCATAATCTGTACTGGGGAAGGTTGCCTTGACATTCCCATCACCTTAGCTTTTTTCCACATTAATTTCCAATACATAGCATCTGCCAATTTCAATTAACCTTTCAATCATGACCTGTAGCAACACTTCTTTCTTAGCCAGTAACACAAGGTCAACTGCATATTTCACAGTATGAATTACTTGTCCTCCTATTATGAAGTCTCCAAAGCTTTCATGAGCTTCCTTGTTAAGGTATTCACCAAACAAGTTGAATACAATTGGTGAAAAACAACATCCTTGTCTAACTTCTCTTCCACTCTTCACTCTTCTTGTCTCTGCCTGGTCCAGTTTCAGCTTAATACTCTGATCCATGTGGAATTGGCCGATCAATATTCTTTTGCGCCAATTGGTACCAGTTACCTTTAGAATCTGCATTAATTTAGTCCAGTTTACATGTTCAAATACCTTCTGCCAATCTACGAAGCATGCACACAATTCCTCAACTTTGTCCAAAGTTCATTCTGATAATATTCTCAGTATCCCAGTTGTATCCCTAGGTCCTTTTCCTTCTCTAAATCCCAACTGATCTTCTTCAAGCACATTCTCAATTTTCAGTTCAATCCTTCTTCTAAGTATCCATGCTACTATCTTGGCTTTATGTGCAACAAGGCTGCTGCATTTTGTAGTTTATGGCTTCTTCTTTAAGGCAACTGATGCAACTTTAGTACAATCTTTGGGCCCCTCTACAGTTTCATACATTGCTGATCAGTTGTGTCACTATTCTCAGACCATCTTCTGCCAGCAGTTTAAGTACATCCCCAGGACATCATCATTTCCTGCAGCTGTCGTATCCCTTATCTCCTTGATAGCTTTTTCCACTTTACTTCACAAAACACAAGGGCCTTTCTCATCCGGATCTACTTCCCCTTCAGGTTCAACTTTTAGGATTTCTGGTTGATTAGGTGATCATAGAGCTCTGTAATATCTCTCCCAAATTTTCTGTAATTGTCTGTTACCTAATTGTAAAAATAAAAGCAACAAAACTTTAAGGAAAAAATGTATATAGTGCTCCTGTGTGAGGTTGGTAATAGTCGGTCATTTAGGGGGGGGGGGGAAACAAAAAAAAAAGGACAGGGGGGGGGGGGAAAAAAAAAAAAAACATTCTAAATATTTCTAGGGGGGGAGAAAAAA
>Ga0123354_10006445_pt1 | contig 17437 bp, 15 predicted proteins | sample TergutLab28metaG_2_FD_97872 | JGI IMG/M metagenome (GOLD analysis project Ga0123354, IMG submission 97872) | Labiotermes labralis P4 segment gut microbial communities from Petit-Saut dam, French Guiana - Lab288 P4 | ecosystem: Host-associated > Arthropoda: Insects > Digestive system > Gut ...
TCTGCACTTTCGAGAGTATGTTGTGGCCTTTTGCTTGCGGAATTGATTGGACTACACCAGTCAGCATAGTTCACGTGTTGCTCTTTGTCGCTAGTTCTTCAAGCAGCAAAGTGACGTAACACTTCATCACTAACTGCTGTAGATGGTCAGACTACCTGCCAATAGAGGATGCAGTACTTTGATTAGGCCGTAGATACTCCGCTACACACTTAGCACAGTTTGCACACATACACACACACCTGATTCAAGTGATATACTGTCAATTTCAAAGCTTTTAATATATTACACTTGAATCCATTTAATTAATGATTCCAGTCCCATCGTCTCATCCAAATAATGACTCTTTGTGGCATCCTGAAGCACGAAATGAAAAGCACAAAACTTTCAGTCACTAAGTATTCAATGAGTGACTGAAATAATTCAAACAAAGGACACAGACTTGAACTCATGGCTTCCTAAGTTAAACCATACCTGCATATGAACAGCAGAAAAGAAACATGAAAAGACGCCTTTCACGTGTTGCTTATACTAATGGTTTTGGCGTCTTGGCTGTGGGCCTTGACATGTTCATACTGAGGACTGTTGCTACTTCACAGGAGAAGTGAAATTGTCCTTTGGGAGAACATTGGTTGGATGGTTCATGCAGTCACCACTACCACTTTGTTTTAATGGTTAAATCAGTTTTCAAAAGTACCACCATCACTATGCATCCATAAGCTACTAGCCACCTGGTATGGTAGCCATTACACAGCTCAAAACACACAAAACCATACAGTGAGAACATAAAAATATTTCTGCTTTATACATCATACTGTTTGACTGACTGAATACATTAGTGTCATTTGTGGCTGAAGTTGTATCATCACAGAATGTTCCACAGAAGCACCATAAATGCTGAACTTGATAAAGGTAGAAAATACAAGGTGGCAGTAAAAAAAAACTCTAGTGGTCATTATGTTTAAAATATGTTAAAATCAACACAACATTAAGTAAGCGTGAGTTTTCAGACATGTCACATTTGTCACATGTCACATTTTCCCAGAACTCTTCATCCATGTTTTCCTTATATATGTTTTACAAATACAAACTTGCTACCTATTCTTTTTAAATAAAGCAACAGTACAACAGTCGTGTCTTATAGTCAAATCCGGTATCAAGAAATAATTAAAGAATTAACTTATCAGTTATTTTATTACTACCTGTATCAGTCATTTATATAACTTACAATGTCTCTATAATACACTGCTCTTTTTTCACAAGATTAAAGCTTGGTTTAAAATCCCCAACATGAAAATTGGAATGACCTATACTGTTGTGACCTATATGTACAAACATGCACATAAAATACATCAAATGTATATGATTTAAAATGAATGCTGAGGACTGCTTCCCATAAAAATTAACTCTGTAAAACTAATCGAATGCAAATTATGGACGCTATCTAAGTGAAGCTTCCACCATACTGTATAGTGTTGTCAACATATGTGACTACTCTTGTAGAACTTATGCAGTGATAGCTAACTGCATCAGCTCTATCCCATATCAACACTTGCTACATTCACTAGTACTAATTACAGAACTGTAAACTAGTGTATTATCATAGGTCTTCAAGAAGATAAAATCTGAGTAAGACTGTTACACGAAAAGGTGATCAGTGTCTGCTAATAATATAAGGAAAGTGTCTCACGGAAGCATACTGCATCTTGCTCTTGTATGTAGACTAGATAAATTACACAATCAGGGCATTACAGATGTGTTCAGAAAACAATGAGCACAATCAGAACCCAGACAGTGGGCTCATTCACAAAATAACAACTTCGTTTTCTGAACAGCTCATCTAGTGCAGAATCATAAATGTAAAAACATATGGTCACCCACAGCACTCAAACTTTCACAGGAACAACTCAACAGTTAAGCGTAAATCCTACATTATTGCCTAAGAACCTTAAAAAATTAACTTTGGTCTCCAGATATGAAAAACAAAGAGCAAGTGGCAACTAAATGATTCACATATCACAACCTATTACTTCTCCAACATGAATCAGTTGTAAAGTAGATCAACTTCCCAAATGGAAATTACCAATTGTTGAACACAATATATTTTTAACAGTTGTACCAAGGAACATATGATTTTGGTGGTAATAATCATCAGGTGATTTTGATCTACCCTCTCATATATACACTATCCATAATGCTAGACCTCTAATACAGAACAAGGACAGTATTTCTCATAATGTCTCACATAACTTCACTACAACGATGTCTATAAGCAAATAAATAAACACAGCAACGCAACTAAATTCAAGGACATATTCTCAAGTTGGGGGATACAACACAAAATACTGGCCGGATGTTTCAAAGGGTCCGCTGGATGGACACGCATGGATGGAACAGGTTAATCTACAGGTTTTCAAATACTGTTAAAACAAATCAAATAAAACCTATCATAACCCCTCTACTTACAAATATAATGAATTTTTAATAACAACATGTTTGTCACAGTTCATTTTGAGAATTTGAAAACTTTTACAGTTTTCCTCATTTGAAAATATGAACCATACAAAACATATCACTCATGGACTCTTATGCTACTGAAAAGAGTGAATTGTGTCAAATTTATTACACAAACAGAATTTACTTGTCAACAGATGCTTACAGGATCAAAGAATGGTGTAACTAAAAATGTAGGATATTGATTCCACACACACAAAGGAGGTGTAGTTTTTCTTATATAAACTTTATAAACATAAAAATGCAAATAACAAAAATAAATAGGATAGCTTTAAAAAGAATAGCAGTAAAATGTATTTAATGGCTCCACATTAGAAGCAACAGTATCCAGTTAGTTCAACTTCCCAATATAAGGTAAAACAAGAAATATGTACACTGGGAAGGTGAAGGAGTGTAAACTGCTCTTTATAAAAATAAACTACTTAGTAACTCTGGGCTTAAATTCCACAAATACTTCTACATTCATAATACATGTACACTTAAAGGTTTTGTATCAGCTCACGGAACCAACCGTCAAAACACCTAATAGAATTTAAGCCCTTATACTCCTACATACAAAAAAAAAAAAAAATCACAAATATTTTTTATGTACAAACACTACTACAAAATAAGGAAACATAATTAATACAACTTACACATTATAAACAAGAAAAAAGAAACTGTCAAAAGAAAGATTTTGAAGAATATCTGACACAGTTGCAACCAATCCACTTCACACAAGAGATTGATATAATGGTTAAAGCTGTTTAAGTTCTCCTGTCACATACACACAAACAGTGATCATTATTGTCAGCAACCAATTTTCTGTGCAGAGCAAGCTAAATACTACACAAGCTGAAGACATTTCAAAACCAGTATGGCACTATTAATGAAATATACAGTTCATTTTCTTTCTGATTTTAGTCATTTTTTGATACACTCTGTTTAAATCATTGAACAACTTCTACAAATTAACCACTGCGTAAGATCATAGAAGCACACATTCTTTCACACAGAAGCCTAATATTACACCCGTATATAAATTGGCAAACAATGCCAGGAAACAAAATGTTTAGCTTAGGGTAAAATAAACTGGTGATGGTAGGAGTATGTTCTTAACAGGTGGCAAAAAAAAAAAAATCTGATTTTGACTCCAAGGACTCTCAGGTTCATGTTTATGAGCTAGCAGCACTCCCTGTACAACTAGACACAAGATTAAAACTTGCACGCCAAAACACACAAATTTAGATCTTACTGCCGAGCCAAGGGTCAAGTATGTTATTTTACGATGCTGTCAATTGCTGAGATTATATAGGGTTACTGATAGATGAACAAATAGATATGAAGCACTGGTGGAATGATACCAAAAGGGAAAAACTGAAGTACATGGAAAAAACTGTCCCAATGCCACTTGATCCACCACAAATACTGCATGGACTGGCCTGGGACATTGTTATCCCTTATATATATTTTTGAGTATTTAAGATTTTTTGTTCTTCAATAACACTGAACACACACATTTTCTCTATTCAAACATACACAAAATCACATTGCTTACCTAGGTACTGCTTAATTAGAAATGAACATGCCCTGCAAACATTGAAGTGGCACACTGTACAAGAGATAATTAGCTACAGTAATATAAAACATAAGTACGGTACAAATGAATAATTATACATTTCAGGCATCAATATCGTCGAAGTGTGGTTTTTATTTTCGTTGCTACCATCACTGATACTTGTCAAAAGATATCAGAATAAGCATGTGGATAAGCAGCCAAGTCTTCTGGCTCCTTTAAATGTATTCATAGTAGATGATCATAAGTTTTAATGTGCAGTAATACAGTATCTTGCATGATTCAGAACCGCTCTTAATACTTCAATGACAATGGTGTTTAAATCCAACTACTGCCCAGTGAAAACAAGTTCCAAATTTCAAATAACCAAAAATACACAGTATGCGCAGGCTGGTGACAACCATACAGTGCAGACAGGCTGGTATTGAAGGGTTAATCTTGTACTGGGGGGCTAGTATTTGTGGTTAATTGGTTCCAGAATAACGCCATTTAATATGTAGTTGCTTGAAGTAGGGGATTTCTGCCCATTAAAAATAATGTAATTGTGGGTTAAGAGAGGCCAGGTTGGGGTGTACATATAGGACTTTTTACACTTAAATACTAAGCAAATGTGACCATTTTTAAAAGATATGTTGTTTTAACACAACAGTGATTTTTATTATTTTGTCTTCAAAAGTAGAGCATTTGGGCTTCCATGGCAGGAAGGAGGTAGAGGCTGTAACAGAATTAGGTGGAGAAGGATACTGAAAAGCAGAACCCATGGTAGAACCATCTACTGCCATCTCCTTGTATTCATCACCTCCCTGGGAGGTCAGCCACAAACTTGAAGAGCCTGCCTGAAGTTCAGATTACCCCAAGATTAATTTTCATGTTCTCCAAAAAATGAGCCCCAATGTGTTTGTTTTCCAGCTCGAATCATTCCAGTTGCTTTACAGCATGACAACACAACTCATACATTATATTCAACCTCTGCAGAATGACCACAGAGAGGATCACGTTGCTAAAACAATTCTTCAGCTACATCAATTTTGCTGGGGTCTTCTAATAAACCTTTAATTGTTAACAAAGTTTCTACTGCAGTGACACTGTTTTGACATCATCATGCAGTGCTTCTTTGTATGTTTGCATTTGTTGGATGTGGCAGGATAATTTTGAAAACTTAGTCATTATAAATACAAATATTATAATATCAATTATGGGGTCCAAGCAACACAACACTATGGGAACAGTATTATGTTACTCAGATCCTGTAATGGATGAAGATTTGACAAACACAATGGGATGATTATACCTAAATTAAAAATATTACAAGGTGATCCGTTTACAGCTGATGTTTTGATAACTGCTGTGAATTTCTTGGTGATTACTGATATGCCAGCAGCAAAGCAAGCTAATGAATAACTGACAGATAAAAATTATCACAGACAAGAGCAAAGTATATGACTAACTTTGGACAAAGGACACTGTTCATTTACTTTGTGCACAATCCGAGCAACTACTTTATTATTACTATTATTATTATTATTTAGTTTACATTTTTAATTTATTGTCACCTATTAGGTATTAGGTGGCGGTCTTCTGGTAAGCCCAGATCTCAACAGGAGATCAAAGCAGTTTACCCCAGCACTTTATGACTGATGTGTTCAGTGCTCATTAGTGTGATCTTCTGCAGCTCTATGTCTGACATGTGACCTGGGAGTGTCTGAAGGTTCTGATCTAATCCCTTCTTAATTGCTCCTAATGCTCCAGTTATAACTGGCACAATTTTTGTCCTCACTTTCCACATCCTGCTGACCTCAATCTCCAGGTCTTTGTATTTGCTTAGTTCTTCAGTTTCTTTTGTGTTAATGTTTGAATCATTGTATGACTGTATTGATCAGTATGTGTATTCACTTCTTTATTATGCAGTACTATACGAGGTTGGTTTGCTAGGATAGTTCGATCAGTGATAACAGGTACATCCCACATAACAGTGGTACCATTGACATTTATGACTCTTTCTGGTATATGTTCGCAGTATTTGTAGTAAACTGTAACCCCACATGTTTAGAGAACTCAGATGGCGCAAATGTCGTGCATCCCACAACAATATATGTTATCTGTTCTTCTGCTTTATAGCACATCCAGCATTTACTATCAGTTGGTTGCTTCATGATGTTCCTCTTGTGATAACGTGTACTGAGTGTTTCACCTTGGGGTGCTATTACTAAACTCTCCATTTCTCCCTTCAGGCTTGAGCTACATAACCTGACATTTCATGTGAATTGTGGTTTTAATTTGGTTAGGTGATTTTTAATTAATTTGGTTAAATTTTGTACCATTTTATGTAAATAATTATTTTAGCGATGCAATTTAAATATTTTATTTAGGCACCGAGTCTGTTATAAATGTAACTAATTTGTTGTTATGTTGGGTTGTTGGTGTGTGTGCATGGATTTTCACATGATTTTTGCTGCATTTATGTTGTACGAGTTTTGTAAATGGCCATTGTGCTGTTGAACTAGCAAGTTAATACATCAGAATTGAGTTCTCTTTATCGTCGTCATCATCATTTACGATCATTTTAATGCAGGGTATTTACAATTAATACACCTGCAACAAACCATGTCTCTAGGGTATACAGTTTTTCTGTAGTTTCTTTTTGGGTTATTTCTTGATCATATTTCTCTCCCCTGAAACTGCATTGTCTATCAGCAGATAAGACCATTCCTCATTAACATGGATCATGATGTCTGGTTTATTGTTAGCTATGTTTCTGTCACTTTGCACTTGTTGATTCCATAACATGGTTACTTTACCTTCATGATTTGTTTCCATTAATTTTCCTACATGCTTGTATGAGTGTTCATTGCCAAATTTTACTCCTATTTTCTTGCATATGGTAAAGTGTAGTTGAGCACACACTCCATCGTGTCTCTTTCTGTATTGTTTTGCCTACATTGGGCATGCTGATATCATGTGTTCTACTGTATTGTCAAATTGTTTACAAAGTCTGCATTTGCCATCTGTTGTTGTTTGTAATATTTTTGTTGCATGATATTTTGTTTGTAATAATGTAGTATTTACTGCTCTACACTGTGCCAAAAGCCAGCCCTTCAGCCAGAAGCGTTACTGTGGTTAATGCTGTCTGTAGAAAAATCGGTATGTTCAATCACAATGGTCTTTGGCTAAAAAACACAACGAATCTAATATTATTCGATTTCAATTTGTTGTATACCTACTACTTCTCCCATACGTCATGCTATCAATCACTGATGATTCTTCTGTTTATTACTATCCTTCTATCCACTAAAAGGCTAGGTATTATCCTCCAGTATGTTAATTTACTCTTTCTTTTATAATTTGCATTATATCTCCTTTTTTAATATGTTTTGTAATATCCTCCTTATGCTCAATATTATTTTTATTTTTGATACCTGTATTTTGTCATTTCACTTTTTTCATGTTTTCATTTTTCTTTTCAAGTGTTACTTGTGTATACGTAGTTCAGTTTGTGCTGTTTCTGTAATTGGCATTCAGGCTGAGTCAGCATATAAACAAACTTGAATAATAATAATAATAATAATAATGTTACTATTATTATTTTCACTTTCCTTACTTCACAGTACTCTGCTGGTTCTCAAAAGAGTATGGGCTCATTGACCAAGCAGTTCTTACTCATTGTTCTGCCATAAACTTTCTAACTATATGGGAATGTATCAGTATTACTGCTTTCTGCATTAGAATATATACAGCAGGGTGGAGAGTAAGCAGTTTCAAACTTTTATGTAATTTGTTTGGGACAATTCCCTTTGTGGGTAGTACTAACGGTATTACATACACTATTTTCAGTTGCCATATTCTTATTAGCTCTTCTTTCAAGACTGTATATTGATGGAGCTTCCTAGTCATAGTGCTACAAAGGTTATGACTGTTAGGAATTGCTACATCTACTAAGTGTGCTGCTTTCATAATTTTATCAAGTATGAATATGTCCGGTCTATTGTTATGGATAGTTCAAACATTTATGTGTCCTTTCATGGTATATCTTATAACTGAAGTTCCCTAATACAGATTGTGGCTCATATTTATAATGGGACACTGGTGGCCCCTTTGAGAGTCCACATTTGATAGCCAATTCTTGATGGACAATATTGGCTACCTGACTGTGATGATGGGTGTAATTGTCCTGAGCTAGTGAATGACAGGCACCAGTTACATTTTGAATGATTCCTAATTTCTCAGCATTTTCTACAGATATCATTAGCTACATTCAGGTCCTTTAAAATATGCTTCCTACAATTATTAGAACTAATGAATGATCCTGGATGGCTATTATAAATCCAGTTTTTCTGGGAAGAGTTTGCTAACCTTCAGCCATGCGTTCGATGCTATTTTGTCATCTGGCATTTCAAGGACACAGGCATGTCTTCTGTGTAAGGTTTTGTTCTTCCACATTTTTATTCCTTCTTGTATCATTCCGATGATTTCATGTTGTTGTGGTAGAGGATCATGTAAGTTAAGAGGTCTGTAATTAGCATCTGCGTTATGCATAATTCAATGTAGGCGTGAGATATATCTTGTTACGAAAGTAAGTTCTTAAAGATTTACCTTGTAATCAAATTAGTATTATTCCATTAGTTACACACCTGAAACAAACCATATTTCTAGGGTGTATAGTGCTGTACCTATTCTGTAGTTCCAATGTTTGGTACATGCAATGTCATTTCCCATGATGAATGTTTTGTACTTTTACATTAGCACTTTCTGAATTATTATTATTATTATTATTATTATTATTATAATATGGATGTCTCTTGTCACACACCTTTTCTTCCCGGTACTTCTATTGAACCAGCAGTGATCCCCACTGCTCATGCTTCAAGCTTCACACTGCAGTACTTTCTGTATTACGTGCGATATTCCATGTATAGCAGTCTTTTGCAGTGAATCTATCGAATGTTTTCCTGGTACAGCGTCCAAATTTTTCCTTAAGCTTGTTGTTGTTGTTGTTATTATTATTATTATTATTATTGGACACTGTAACAATTCTTCAACTTGTGGCATGGCATTCACTGTTCAGCAGCTGGGTTCAACAGCATGAATCATGAGCAGGGCAACAATTTCCTGACGCAAAATTCATTGTTTATAGATGTGATATATGTAAGTGCGGGAAAATTTATGTACTTTTTCCTCAAAAATTGTACTCTTCAAATGCGGGAAAACGGGCATCAGGGACTTGGATGATGGTAACCCTCTGGTGTTATGATTTCTGATTAACAAGGAAATAACTAGAAAAGGTAATCCACATGGTCATTATGACAACAAAATGACTGACCAAAAGCTTTACTGCCAAATAACAAACATAAAAAAAATAACTTTTGATACAGAATAAAAATTAGTGGGTTCTTTATGCAGGCAACATACGAATGAGAAAGTGATGCCAACTTTTCCTACAAAGAATTAAAAAAGTACTTTATAAGGCTATGATAAGCCAAAATTACCATCCCTTTTTCTACAAATCAAGTTATGTTGATATTAAGCCTATCATCTATTTATTTGAAGGGTTTGCTTCTTCATGGACGCCACTAAACAGAAACGAATGGCACTTTCTTTGGGCAATATAATTATACAACAATAGTTGTTTGTAGATAGTTTTTTCTGCAAATGATTTCACTTCAATTTGAAAATCTTTACAAATTACAAAAATGGGAAATGTTTTGTTAATTCTTACTGTAAATACTACAGCCAGTTGACTTTATTCTGGTTCTCAGTATAAATTTTCAGTTGAAACATTTTAATCTGCTGAACTAACAACTGTGCCACTTTTCTAAATACCATTTACATTATCTTTGAATTTCTTACCAAATTTACTACTATTACAATACAATATACATAAAGTGTACACTTGCCACAGAGTGTGTTATATAGATTGAAAGTATAGCAATTGTTTGTACTGCGTGTTGGCAATGCAGCTGCTAAAGACCACCATAATACGGTATCCACAATATTATGATGTATGCCAACTGCTTTATGATTATACTATGCAATAGCAAAACGGAAGTTATATTAGATCCAGTACTTAAAAGAATAAATTAACCCTTTCCTATCCTCAGTCAGAAAGCTTGAAACATCACAGTTTTTTCATACAGTTACCCTGTGAGAAGCCTTCAACCAACATGCAAAAATGTACCACCACATGCTGGCATTACATCTTTGCTCATCACATTCTTTTACATCTCTTCCAGTATTTCTCATACATATAAATAATAGATGGCAGGAGTTTTATATTTTCCTACAACTTTTCCTTTTTTTTAAAATCCTCATGCCAATTAATAATTAACAGTTACTTGTAGCTGGTAGGTGCAAGCCTGGAAATGCATGAATGGGAAAGGGTTAACCTCTACACAATATAATTATTTGAAGAGGTAACTGCAATTTCAGAATTCCCATCTTTCATCCATGTATTCCATTAATGTTGGTAGTGTTATTACATATTATACAATTACGCATGTCTTGGCTTCTGTCACTACCTTACAGCCTGCCTTTGGCTCAGTGCAACCAGCAATCCCAAAACAAGTCTAGAATAAATGCAAAGCAACAAAAAAGCTTTTACCGAGATTACCAGAAGTACTACAAATGTTGTCTGTGTGTGTTCATGTCCCTCCAAAAGCTTGTATGCATGCATGCACAAACATATGTACACAAATATCATTGAAAGAGACTGAGGTTGAAACAAATAAGCCTTGGAAAGGGTTTCTAGAATTTTGTCACTCTTGCCATCAATTTTATGTATGGGATGTTGGACTGTTTTGTCCGCTTTCTCTTCAGTATGCACCTGACATTTGTTATTAATTTCTTGTCCAAAAGTGAACCAGTACACTGATTTTATTTACTAGTTTATGGGTGACTCTTGTGGTCAGAATTACGCATCCAAGAAATTATTATTATTTTGTTATCATATTATTGCATCCAATAATCCTTATTCATGTAAGGATGCAGATGGTTTGACATTACAATGATCCCTATACACTCACAATGATAACCAGTCCTTAACGCACTGCTAAACACTATTATGGTTTAACTCATTAGAAGGCCAACTGAATGCATAATCATGTGAGCATGAAGCACTTCAGTGATATTTAATTTCGCCATTCAGCCTGTAATTCAAGGCCAGTACTGGGATGATAAGGAAGCATCAGCCAAAGATGTGTTACTCCTTGCTGGTAACAATGTAGTGCCTTAGTAAGAAGATGCAATACATACAAGAGTGAAAAAAACCAAGGCAATGACTGGTGTATCTAATTTGTGTAACAAGTTCATTAATAATAACATAAGATGTGACATCTGATGGTAACTTGTGTTTACATACTAAGATAGGAATTATGTACAGTCAAGGATTCAGGTCTTATGGGATGTAATGGTGTCATTAGGTAACAGTTACCAATGTCTTGAAGGAATGTCATGCCTTCATGTGAAGGGTCATGCAATCCAAGAACCATTCATCCAGCATCAAAGAACATCCTAGAAGACACAAATCCTCAACTACACTGTATGAATTTACCTCAGATTTTAACAATGTAAATGTCACATAAATCACCCAATGGACCTAAGATAACTTCCATAAATGCAGTCAGACCATGTCACGTGATCACTGGGCACCATAAGAAAGTCTATATAATTAACACAGAGTCTGGGCAAAATCTGAAAATAGTGTGTGTGCAAAAGTTTTCATGTTTTGTATGCACAAAAAACACATTACTCATATGGGCTTACAATAACCCCAGAAATATATTTATTTTAAGTGAGTGTCAGTGTTCTTAATTTGTGAAATAGGAATCCAAGCACAGTGCTTCCTGCATGGTAGTGCAAGAATAATACGGGGTATGAAAGTTTCAATTAGTTTCTGCATCAGACAAACCAAACAAACGAATCATGGGAAGAACACGGCAATATAGAATTACTGGCAGATGGCAAAAATGCAGACTCTGCATATACTGTACTTGTTTCCAGTGTAATGTAAAATTACTTTCAATCACTTACCACACAATTACTTCTTTAGGAATACATTTTTCAAAAACAAATGTTATTATATAGGTGATTATGCAGCCAGATTCCAAACACCAATGTTAAATATAATGACAGTTTGTTACAGCCACTCACTTCTAGGAAAGACACTGGTTAAAGAAGCCAATGTATAGCAACATGCAATGTTACTATAGTGCTAAAATCAGCACAGTAATAATATACATTGTACAGCTAATGACCAAAGTCTACATTCATCTGTCAGTATGCATTCTAGCCATGTTTCACTTGCCCACTGGGGTTTGTGTAGTGTTGCACCAGCCTTGCTATCACTTACGCAAACTGTCCTTGCTGCTGGCTAGTGAGGTGCTGGTGCTGCTCTGACTGTGTTGTTCCCCACCGCTGCCACTGCCACTCCCACCCTCTCCATTCAGAGTGCTAGATCCACCCCCACCACCACCTCTCATCACTCGTCGCATAACAGCCAGTTCCTCCACTGAGGTAGGTGTTGGAGGGGCACTACGTCCCTTTAACTTATTCAGTACCTTATCTAGACGATGTGAAAACAAATCAACATCCGATTTGCGCATTCCAAGTGCAGCTGCTGCTGTGAGGTATGGTACAGGGTAACTACTGTTGTGGGCACCCCAACCTAAATGACAAACATAAAAAACAAAACATGATGATAAAGAATAAAGAAATAATGTAAATAATGTCAAAAAAAGAATTTTATACCTTCAAATTTATACCCTGCTACTTCTTTAAGATCTGCTCCAGTTACCACTCGCGTTCCAGAGACACAGCGCAGAAACAGCATTGAGCCAAGCATAGTCACTGTTTTGCTGTCAGAACCGGCTAGAGAAGTAAGTGTCATGCCTGTGTAAGGAAATATATTTCTATTAACAACATGAAGGATTCATTTTTACCAGACATTACCAGAAGGAGACTGTGGAAAGCCACAAACCCATCTCATCTCATGCCTCTGAGTGAGGCAGAAGTACAACTTTGTTCATTTAACCCTTTGGCTCTGGAGCTGGACATTTACAATTTAGCACACCATTTATGTAAAATGTGAATATTTTATGAACCAAGAAGGGTAACATAGGAAATACACAATATTTTGTGGAGGAATCAACAAAGATAGTGAGAGAAAGTCTAAAAAGAATAATTAAATATATTTGTTGACTAAATATATAAAAAGAGTATTCTGGGGAGTAGTGGTACATCTGTCCTATATATAGAATGCATTGTGCCTAAAGGTTAAATATACTATTAAGCATTACACAAAAAAGCAACCTGTTGTGCTTTTGAAAGCATTATTGACAGGATGATTCAAAACAAGCATTGGAGTCAGACAAAATAGATTCCTCTGACGAGTCTTGTTTTAACCTCTTCTAAGTGGGTTTTAATTTTAAAATCAAATATCATCATCTCCCAAATTCTAAACTCTGCCATGTCACATGTCCAAAGCTTGCTGCTAGCAGTAAACCATTTGCTAGTGATATACAATAAAAATTTACAGAATTCATGGAGAAGGGATGGGGTGGGGAATAAAGGCACCAAGTTTTAGTTGAAATGTATTCTTTGTAATGGTCGGTTTGTAAAATGTATTTGCATATTATTCTCATAGGGTTAATGGCATGAAGATTGTAATCAGCCCACTAATAAAGTTAGAGGACTGACTAAAATCAGATATGAATACAGTAATGTCTGCAATGTGCTAAGGTAGGGAAGAGACAACACAGGCAATGTGTGTATAACATAACATTGAAGCGCGTTCGTGCAACCATTGAAGCAGTGGAAAAAGCAACAAGTAATACACAACCTCTGTGTGTATTTGTAGCCTTGGGTATGCAGCATGCAATGTGCACCATATTGTCATTTGTGGTCTGCCCCACTCTAAAGTGTTTTTCCACATTATGTCATAAATGGCACGATTTTGAAAAAAGTTATTGAATATAAAATATGTATTACAATTTTCTCTACAACTTTTGTATGAAACATTTTTCATTCTAAGAAGAATTCAGTGAGATATGATCAAAAATGTATGTTGGTCTTCATGTAAAGTTTTCTTGTTCAAGTTTAATGAAACCTGAATTTTCTTGACAGTTTTCTGAAAAATACTTCAATATCAAATGTAATGAAAATCTGTCTAGTGGGAGCCAAGTTGTTCCATGCAGATGTACGGACAGACATGACTAAGCTAATAATTGCTTTTCTCAATTTTGCAAATGCGCCTAAAAAGGACAGTGACTACAAATATGTACTATGTACAGGATGGTGACTATGAAAATGGAGATGGGCAAGAAGATGATTATGAAAATGAATATGGACAGTATGGTGGGTACTAAAATGGAAATAGACAACATGCTGGCTTTGAAAATGGATACTGACAGGATGGCCACTATCGAAATGGATATGGATAGGATGGTGGCTATAAAACTGGATATAGACATGATGCTGACTACAAAAGTTTCAAGGTCCCTAAAATAAAACTCTCAGAATAAACGTTGTAAATGGCAAAGTAGTTACACAGGCATGCAACTTTTTAAATTTTGGAAGGAAAGTAATTCAGACAAAAAAATGAAAAAAAAAAATCATTAAAATAAGTCCACTTCATTAAATTACAACAAAACAGACATGTCCCAACAATAATGAACAATAACAACATATAAAGTATATTCCAACCAATAAACCATCACAAACATAAAACAGGCATCAACAGAATTTGAAATAAAACTTTAGAAAAGAAGGTGGATTGCAGAATTTGTTGAAAGGGTTAAAAGAGAAACAATAACATGGATATCGTCATGTGAAATGGGCAGAGAGAACAAGAATAGTTACAGTGGCATTAGAATTCAAATTTAAAGAAGGGAGACATAAGCAGTGACCCAAAACAAGAGGGTTCAGCCAGGTACTAGAAAACATGGGGGAGATGGAGGGTAAGGAAGACAATCAACAGGGCTATCATTTGTGCAGCCCCTTCAGTGAAAACCTGAATGCCTGTTCTTAACACATTGCTAGGTACACCTACACTGCTATGTCAATAATTTTCGTGCTAACTGCTCTTACTGCATGGTGCTGAATCATGCTGTCACTACTGGGGCTGCAGAATAAAACAATGTGCACCATGAAGGGACAACGATGTTTGAAGAAAAATTTCACACACACTATAACCACAGTTCAAGATTATCAGAAACCTTGTTTTCTTTTGAAAACATGTTGTTGAATATTAATATAAAAATCCATGGAAATTCAAAGACGTGTGAAATCTTTCGGAGTTAATTTCATGTCAGTGTTGGGAGAACATAATACTAAAGATACATGTCTTTCTGGATGTAATGTTGTGTCATCTGGTAAGTAACGAAGGCATATCAAGCACTACCCACCAAACAACATAGTGTCAAATCTCAGCATTATTGCTGACAGAACCTAAAATCTCACAACATACAACCACTTGACAAGGCTAAACATGTATTTGAGCTTTTATGGATTTAGACAGTACTACAAGGTCTGACACAAAAAAAAAAAGAGACTAACTCTATAGCTCGGGAACCAAGAGTGGGAGGGGAGAGACAAACAGATGGCTAAAGAACATGTTCTGAACTGTCACAGTGTTACAAGGCTCAGCTTTATAGCTTTACTCAGTATAAGTGGATGCAACTTCAAATATAGGTGTGTTCTTATCCTCGGTCCGAAAATGTCGGACTGCAAAAGTGAACAACGAGTTAACATCAAGAAATCCGCGATGGAAACTTTTCAATTATTGACTGAGACTTATGGTGAAGATGGCATGTCTCATGCATGCTTGTTTGAATGCCACAAACAATTTTCGGAAGGCAGAGAAAGCTTGAAAGATGATGATCACCCAGGCCATCCATGCACAGTTGTTACCGATGTCAACAGTGAAAAGTGCGAGATGTGATTCAAAAAGACCAAAGGTTGGGTGTTTGAGCAGTAGCTGAGGAAGTCAATTTGGAGAGGGAAGTGTTCGACAAATTCTAAGGGAGGAATTAAACATGAGAAAGGTTTGTGCAAAAATGGTTCCAAAAGTGTTGTCAGATGAACAAAAAGAATGCCGCAAGGAATTGTGTTTGGACCTTTTGCAATGCATTGAGAATGAACCAGATTTGTTGAATTCGATAATTACTTGTGATAAAATTTGGATATTTACGTATGATCCGGAAACCAAGCGACAATCAGTGCAGTGGAAGTCAACATCATCTCCAAGACCAAAAAGGCATGCATGAGTCGTTCAAAGTTCAAGGCCATGTCGATTGTTTTCATTGATATCCAGGGTATTGTGATGGCAGAGTGGGTACCCAGCGGCCAGACGGTAAATCAGCCGTATTACATTGAAGTCTTGACGAAACTGCATGAACGTGTGAGAAGGAAACAACCAGAATTATGGAGAAATGGGTGGACTTTGCACCAGGACAATGCGCCAGCCACAACGCACTGTCTGTGAAGCAATTTTTAGTTAATAAAAACATCATTTTGCTTGAGCACCCATCCTACTCGCCAGATCTCGCTCCCTGTGACTTCTACCTCTTTCCAAAGATCAAGTCAGTGCTGCAAGGAACCCAGTTTGTATCTGTAGAAAATGTGAAAGCAAAAACGGTGGAGATCCTCAACAGCCTTACAGAACATGACCTATAGAATTGCTTTGACCATTGGCAGCATCGTATGCAGCTGTGTGTCAACTCAGAGAGGAACTATTCTGAAGACAATCGTAGTTGATTTCCTGAATTTGTTAAACAGAAAGAGTTACAGGCATAGTCTCCTTTTTTTTGTGTCGGACCATGTATTTAACAACACACTGCCAAAATAAATTAAGGTTCCACACGGATATATATATTGATATCCAAAAACCCATTAGCAAAATAATTTCCCATGTAAAAGACAACATATTTTCAGGATGCTGAAAAACAAAAACAAGAACTATAGTCAATCAAATCTAGAAACTTAGCATTTAACACCCACAACAAAAATCTTGAAACTTCTGATCTGTACAACAACAGTAATAATTGCCCTGATCAAACAATAAATACATCAATACAATTACCAAAGAGACTGTGATTAACTACTACAGATTTATATTAAATTCATATGAAATAACCATGTTTAGATACATTTCCTTGAAATTTTTATCACTTATTCTTTAAGACATGGCCTAGCTGATATGAATAAAAGTGTACTATGCATGATTTCAGGCTTCTGCTGTGAAGCAAATGAGAACTGTGCTCTCCTGGGTTATTATGCTGCATAATAACCCAGAAGAGCACTGTTCTCAAAACCATATAAATTACACTTAATGCTGGCTGAATTACAGAGTGTAAATGCAACAGGAAGTGCCTTACTTCAGCA
>Ga0123354_10006447_pt1 | contig 17434 bp, 13 predicted proteins | sample TergutLab28metaG_2_FD_97872 | JGI IMG/M metagenome (GOLD analysis project Ga0123354, IMG submission 97872) | Labiotermes labralis P4 segment gut microbial communities from Petit-Saut dam, French Guiana - Lab288 P4 | ecosystem: Host-associated > Arthropoda: Insects > Digestive system > Gut ...
TGATCTACCTGAACAGCTGGAAGACGTTCCCTTGGATACAAGGCGTCACATGTACCTACAGCACGATGGAGCACCAATCCATTACACCAGGATGGTAATCCAACATCTGACTAACACATATCCTAACCAGTGGGTTGGCCGAGGTAGTATAATTCACTGGCCTGCACGTTCCCCCGACTTAACCCCCTTGGATTTCTGTTTATGGGGATGGCTGAAAGGGGAGGTGTACAACACCAAAGTGGATACACGTGCTGACCTTGTAGGTCGCATCAACATTGCCTGTGTCCGTATAAAGGACTGCCGTCATGAGCTACGGCATGCAACACACAGTACCCTGCAACGCATTCACAAGTGCATTGAGGTTGGTGGCGGCATCTTTGAAAATTTGTTATGAGATGTGCCAGACATCGACGAGCCAGTGTTTTGTCCATTGCAGATCATCAGTAACACAATGGTGAGTACCTGCATGCATGTGATGTTTTTTATTACGTAATTGCTGTTTGTGCTCGCAGGATGGTCCGTATTTTCTTTTTACCGTATCTCGGTAACCGTTCAAAATTGGACCCATGTTCATATGAACTTTTTTGCTTAGAATCACACATACTATCATTTCCCAAAGTATAGCAGATTCCTCCTGAATCACTCAGTATATATTTCCAACTTTACTGTAAGTAATGTCAAACATTTTCAAACAAATTAATCTGTATACAGTATTAGTGTGAGGAATAAGCACCATCATCACAGATCAAATGCCAGCCTTTCATTTTCTCAGAAAAGTACATCATGTGCTGGTATCAGAATTTTCAGTAGTTCGCCACATATTCAACACATTTCCTTAGGATGAAAAGGCACATGTTAAAGTAGCATTAAGATGATTAAATACATACTCCTTCTCTGTAATGAATGTTTTATGTGTCACGATTATAATACTGTATATATAATATTTATGACTTATTCCACATCCTGCTGTCATTTTGATAACTTAAGGACCCATGAATTGTACTTAGGTATGTATGTGTCCTTTGTCTCAAATTGTTCGATTTTGTACAGCCGGAAAACTAAAATAATTCAGCGTAAATTTTCACAACCAGGGTATACATTAAGTTTGGGCAGGAGTGATATTTATTTAGTTTTTGGAATGCAGAAAACTTTGTTTTTGTGTGAAGAAAGAACTTATCTTTTTACAGCTTGTGGCCTGATCATGTTCGTCAGCGTATCAAGGACACGTACTTGTACTTCGGAGGTTCAATTGCTTTAACAGCAGTTACTGCTGCATCAGCATTTCGCTCACCAGCTCTTATGCGATTTATGACAAGATCCTCATTTCTAGTGAGTATTACAAGAAATTACGGTTGTTACAGTAAGTCTAAATCAGTACAGCGAGATTACAAAAGATTGCTGATATATTCCCTTTGTCTTTATATTCGTGGTTTGGAGCACTGTACAAATAATGTAATAGGAAGGATGCTCATTTTTCTATAATAGACGATTTTTATGAACAGTCACATTTTAAATAACCACTGCCCTGTTTTGGAATACGGTAGAATCACATTGTTGGGATTAGTGCCTTTTGTGGTCACACATTTTATACCATTGTTTTCACCTTTCATGAGTGTTTCTTTGGAATCAGCATGAGACCATGTATTTGGCAAGTTGGCTTTCCCCACTGTCTGCTATTACTGAGGTCACTCTTAGCCCAGTGATACTCTTTCTTTCGTTAAGTGAGGTTGTTTTCTGTTGTGCTTGGTGGTATAAGAGTCTCCTTCAATTGTTCAGTGTATGCTTTTCTTCCAAAATATGTTTATATTTTCTTAGAAATAAACTTTCATACTTTTTTATGATTTTGAGGTTTTTTTTTCTGGTATTTCATAAATTCTTGGAATCAGAAGGGCATTGTACATTGAAAGTGGATTTCATTGTTTGTGACAGTTTTATTGGGACAAATTAATTGCAAATGTTGGGACTAGTATATAACTATCTTACGCTGACATATTGTTTTCAGTCTTTGGCCGGAACCATTGCAGCTATGATAGGAAGTGGCATAATTGTACAAAGGATTCCATACAAGGAAGGTTTTGGTGCCAAGCAACTTGCTTGGATGGCACATACAGCTATTTTGGGTGCAGTTGTTGCTCCAGTGTGCTTCATAGGAGGTCCTCTAGTTGTACGGGCTGCTTGGTGGGTTCTTACTGTTTAAGACAGTGATTATCAACTGGTGTGTCATGAGGCTTTGCAATAAACCATTTAATTGTTAATATGACAGTACTTTATATCTGTGACCATATTTCATTAATTAGTTGAAGCATACAAGGAACTTGCATTTGAAAGTTTGAAGCAGGAGTCAGTAGCAGTAGAAGTACTGGTACTTGTGCCTTTTGGTGTTACAAAAACAGCTGTGGATTTACTTTGCCCCACCCCTTTGTTGGCCTTCATTGACAGAATCTGCATGAAAATGAAATATTCATGTTTGAGTATGCAGGGTTCTGGTTGCATGTTGAATGTAATGAATTCCACTTAAACACACAACTTAATTATCTCAGTAATATTTATGAAATCATAGTAAGTATATTTATTGATAAAAACAAGATGAATTGATTTAAAAGTGAAACAGTAAGAAGGGTATATTTCATATACCATGAAATTCTTTTTATCCAGCCTTCTTGATAGTTCACCACTTGAGAAAGTTACTCCAAAGACTGGAATTTCCACCAGCCATAACTTCTTGTGCACATCTTGATCCTGTAACCAGGCTTTCTGTACATTCTTAAACCTCTTGAGTTATTATAATGGCTTCAAAAGACGAAGAGATGTGTAAATAAGATACGGTTGACAAGAGGAAGCACGCAACTTCAGTGATTCATCAGAAATTTGAAATAATTAGGAGGCTTTCAGAAGGTGGCAAAGGCCAAAGTGTGGTTAGGGTTCATGGAACAGTGGAACACCAACTGTCTATGATATCAAGAAACAGAAGAGCTAATTACAATCATTTGTGACATCAAGTGAATGTGTGGAAGTCCTTTTAAGTGACAGACACCAAAATAGCATGCATTAGTGCAGTTGGACAAGGTTTTTGTATAAGCAGTTCATTCAAACAAAAACCCTTTGACAAATGTGCATTCTCTGATAGATGGTGGTGAAATTTTAAAGAACCAGTAGCTGAAATATATATCCAAATCTAATACTTTGATTAGTTGCACAGCCCAAGTATAGCAGCAGTAATATAAATTACCTGTAAAAAGTTGTCATTATTGGTATTATCTGATTATCCAGCACTTTCTCTTCCTTTGGGTGCCATTTATTTATGTAACTTCTTTCTGGTTATAATTTGCTATGATGTTTGTGTTCCACACTTATTAAGCTGCTGCAAGGAAATAGCTCATGAGGTTTGGTGTTGACAGTAACATGATGGCTGCCCACAATAATAGCTAGAATGACGTGTACAGGTTTTAGCAGAAATTGAAGAAACAACAACTTACTCTGATGGACATGCGGAAGAAATTAACTAGATCACATTTTTAAGATGCTGTATTGATGAAGAGTACATGATTAATGCAGTACAGTATTATTTTACTGTATTCAACAACTTCATTAGCTATATGAGTTTTCATTTAATTTTACATTTTTATATTTTTACATTAATTTGAAATGGTACCCTGAGAAGTGTAAGAGCCACCATATTGGCATTTGTCCTACTAGTATGTTGAAGGCTACTGGGACAGAAGGAGTAAGTAGGGATATTATTTGACCAAAGAAGGAAGATGGTAATAGTACAGTAATAGTTGTCATGTGGTAACACGTCTAGTAAAATGAGAGGGTGACCAATACCACTAGGTGTATATGTGATGAACCAGTGCTTTACAAGTCGCTGGAGTTTCTTGGCCACATTAAGGCAAAAAATTAACCATAATCCAGTAAATAAAGTAAATAAAAACATTGGTATGTCATTGTTTACTGAACTGAGTATGCCATTGGATCAGTTTTATACATCTTTTGAATTGTATTTATGCTGTCAAACAACATTGAAGGTGGCTGGTTCTTAAATGTGTTGAGAGATGTCTGGAAAATGATTGTACCATGAAGTGAACTTATTGTACAGGTACACTGCTGGTGTGGTTGGTGGACTGTCTGCTGTTGCTGTCTGTGCACCAAGTGACAGGTTCCTCAGTATTGGTGGACCATTGGCAATTGGCTTAGGTGTAGTTTTTGCATCTTCCCTTGGTAAGTAGCCATTTAAGTAAATTTCAAGTACTTAACTGCTGATTTCTCTGATATACTGAGCATGCTGATGTAATAATTCTCCTGAGTTGTACTTTGTAGGTGACTGTTATAAATAGTGTTGCTGTCTGGCCAGGGTTTTTGTGATTTTCCTCACTTTCGAGGCAGATGCCTGGGTTATACATTCAGAAGGGCATGACTGCTTTTTCAGATATTTTTTATTCATCATCGTGACATCTAGTTCTGTTGTGTGGTTGAAGCAGTGTGAAGAAATAGCCTAAGAATGAGTGAATTAAACTGTGGGTGTAGTGTACCTGTGCTTTTAAAATGAAGCAGTAGGTTTGCAGTGATGAGTAGAGGAGGTTAGTGTATACATTTTCACAGTGGTGGTCTCATCTTCAAGGGTTGAAATGCCTAAGAAGTTTCATGACAACATATTTCAGAATGGCCTCTGCTAGAATGCTATCATACTACCTACTTTATTCTTCATTGTATGATATTTCATAGCTTGAAAGGAACTCCTTGTATTAGTAATTGTAAACATTATATTGGAAAGCCATTACTTTCGTAACTACATCTCATACACATTTTTTTTTTCAAATAATGAATAGTAGTTAGATTTTTAAAAGGTAATGGTCAAGAATGTAAGCTCATCTCTAAACAGGACTGTCTTATCATTGGAGTACAATTATCCCTGTTAATCTAGATTTAGCTGGTTCTGCCCCCTATGTGAGACCTTCTAGTTGTGTGATTTCAAAATACTTTGGACTAAAGTTATATTAACTGAAGGAAATGTTGCATTGACCTGAATGTAAGATGTGATATTTCCTACTTTATTATCATGTAAAATCAAGAATGTCTGACACACAAGTTTGACAGTAACATGGCTGCTAAAGGAAATAATTATGTAAATAATGGTTTCTCAAACTGTGGTGTGCATGCCACTACTGGTATCCCAGCCATTGTTTATTGGTACAAGGCTGTAGTAAAATATCAAAATATGTACTAAAAAGGTTAAAAATCTTATGAGCAATAAAACATTAGCCACATATTAGTTGCTAATATGTATTTTTGCTTCCACCATTATACAAGGTGGTGCTGATAAGTCCTTAGCCCGACCAGGAAGGAAACAAGCTACAGTGACCAAACTCGGGATTTATTCAACATACTCCCCACGAAGCTCAGTACATTTCTTAGCCCGTTGCTCTGACTTCTGCAAGCCTCTCAAAAAAAATTCAGAACGTTGTCTATCCAACCAGGTCTCTGCGGCAGCAGTGACCTCCACATCGGACGAAAAAGGGCGACCTTCCAATTGTTTTTTTCAGTCCAGGGAACAGGTGGTGTCCATTGGTGTCTGATCAAGACATTGGAAGCCCAGGTAGGCCAGTTTCTTCTTGGTTGCAAGTGCCCAGTGAGCCAGGACATTGTCATGCAAGAACAAGACCCCCTTGGTGACCCTCCCGCGGCATTTTTCCTTCAAAATGTCCTTCATTTGCACCAGCAGAGATGAGTAATACTCTGTGTTGGTAGTTTAGCCCTTTGGAAGATATTAAATGAGGAGGATGCCGTCTTGATACCAAAAAACCGAGGCGAGAATTTTTCCAGCAGATTTTTGCAGTCGGAATTTTTTGGGGTAGGGTGAGCCGCTATGCGGCCACTCCGTTGAATGTTGCTTTGTCTCCGGTTCATAGTGATATAACCATGTTTCGTCCATGGTCACCAATTGCGACAGGAAATCATTTGGATTGTGCTGAAAAAATTCCAAAAGTTCCTCAGACGATTGGCACCGTTGACGTTTTTGATCCACGTTCAGGCATTTCAGGACCCACTTCGTGGACAGCTTCTGCATGTCCGAATCTTCATGAATGTTGGACCCAACCCGCACACGTGAGATACCCAGTTGCTCAGCTGTTGATTTAGCTGAAATCCGGCGGTCTTCCAAGATTAACTTGTTTGATCAATAATCTCCAGGTTGGTCACTGTTTTGGATCGTCTAGGACGAGATGCATCATGGGTAGAAAAACTACATTTAAACTGGGCCACCCAGTTTTTGATGGTGGCATATGATGGTGCATGTTCCTCTAATGTTTCTGTCAGAATGGCATGAATTTCCTTCGGCGCCTTGACTTGCAACAAAAAAAAACCCTGTTGACAGCTCATGTTTCCATGTTATTGAAATTGCGTGCATCACCTGACATGCTTACTTTCAGCCTGTGTAACAAGGAAAGCCTTGCAATTTGGCACATGAACGGACCCTTCTTTCCAACAACACTATCGATTCCTTCCTACAACATCAGTAAGTAGGTCGGGCTAAGGACCCCCTCGTATAACTCATCCTCACTGTCCTTCATTCAGTCTTCCCAGATTCCACTTTCTTATTTAAATACAAAAAAAAAAATTATTCACTAGTATGTCATCTAAGAAGTTTGAGAACCCCTGTTTTAGACAATACTGTATTCATGTTAAATATGGTTTATTTATGTCATTAGCTTCCATCTTGCATATCCACTACAGTATGAATGTTGTACAAGCGTATTGTTTTCAGGTTCCATGTTTCTTCCTCCTACAACTGCCCTCGGAGCTGGTCTGTATTCTTTGAGTGTGTATGGTGGCCTCCTCTTGTTCTCTGGTTTTCTGTTGTATGATACCCAGAGAATAATTCGTGCTGCTGAGGTTTATCCTTTGTATGCTCCACATCCATTTGATCCAGTTAATGCGTAAGTGGCTGTTTGTTGCAGACTAATATATGTGCAGAATATATTGTAGGAAATTAAAAAGTGTAACTGGATGGATGGAGTTTAGTGATGTAGTACCTACATTAAATTTAATGAAAATCGGCTGTAATGTTCAAAAACTTGAACTGGGGAAACACAGAGACAGCATGGTGACCAATTAGCATGCTTCTTCATTATGGAAGAAAAGTAGGCTGAAAAGGGGAATTTATGAAAGACAAAATGAGTGACCTTGAAGCAGGCAGTGAGACTGCAAACATTCTGTATTTCCGTGGAGTTGTAAATAAATATTTAGGAAGGGTTACATTCTAGAACCTATGCAGGTACGATGAGAACTTCTCATCTTAACCGCATACAGGAAACACCAATATAGGGATTACACCCATAAAACGGCCCAGATTATATATACAGCCACCAAGCTAGCAACTTCCATGTACTGTAACTATAACAGTTGACAAAGCTCACAACGTTTTATAGATTGTATGTTAACATCAGCTGTCATTATCACATTTTAATCTACCGATTTTATTGAGTTTGTAGCTTTAATGATTTTTGTAACTTTAGTGGAGTAGGAGTAGACTCCCTTGAAGGGGATGCACATAAATCAAAACATGTAGGAGTACGTTAATTACATAAAATGTTACTCAATTATGGACAGGGACTTTTTTCCCTGTTCATTTACATAAACTGCTAGTGAAATTAATGCTGCAGGACTCCAAAACTGTTTGTGGATTTAATCCTACAGTATTCCAAGCATGTTGATTTGTTGGTTTTTCCCCCTGGAAGACAGTGTTGATCTTCATTTGCTGTATGATAGAGATGCTCGAAGTTGTGCTCCATTCTCATTCAGATAATCTTCACCACACACATACCTATCACACCGGGTGTGGAATTTTTCATGTCTCTCAACATCAAAGTCCCAAATTTTACAAAATTACCATACTTGGGATATTTAATTTTGTTATTTCTCAGGAGTAGGCTGATTTCAGATACAAAGACTTTTTTCCCTCCACCGCTTCAGCCTCGAGAGCTCAGGTCAACTGTGCATTGCTACCCCAGTAAGTGATTAAAACACACATGCTGACAGAGAGAAGAATGATATATTTCAATACTTAACTGTGAGGGAAAATGTTACAATTATCAGGCAATTTTAGTGGGTGTAAAAATTATGCCAGCTGTCCTGAAAGAGGTGTAAAGGATGTGAACCTTTCCTATTTTGGACACAGTTTTCATTGCATTTCAAGTTGAGAATATTGTGACATGGCAGCTGCATTGATAGAATACACCAAAGAACAGCAGTAATCATAGGTGCGGTTATTGTAATCACAGGGTCCAGAAACTGGTGAAATTTACAGAAGAATGACTTCATTATGGGGATAACTGTATAAGCCAGTGAATGGAAGGACTCCAAGGACAGCAGATGAATCTTGCCATCACATCCTAGGCAGCTTTCAACTAATACATGTTCAGTTAAAGAGCAAATCAGATCATTACAGCTAGAGAATAAGCATTGTTAAATTGCATTGGATGTGAGCATCAGTCTTCGATAGAAGTGATAAACTAAGGACTGATCAAAAACATTTTATTTTTGTGCAGTTAGGGAACTTGCTTTTCTTCTCCTCCTCCCACTTTCATGACAGCCCAAATTGGGCCTAGGCCACCTCATTGTTGAGGTTTGTAGACCAAACACACACACACACACACACACACACAATAGGACCCCTCAGAATGATGTATCAGCACATTGTAGATACTGTCTCGCAACTGTGTAACAAATGTTCTAACATAGAACGTTCATTATACTATTGAATTAGTCACAATTTTTTTATCAATTTTTATTATGTGTTTTAAACCATATATGTTTAAAACTTAATATTTTACATTTGTGCATTGGATTACAAAAATTCTGTAAATCTTGATATATCCATCCTCTGTAATGCACCTTCCTTGTGGGCAAAACATGTAGGAGGCATATTATGTTTATAATATAAGATACTTTTATACATTTATGTGCATTTGTTGGTTTCATTACCATATCTAATTCAGTGCACATATGCATAGTTGGAGTCATTTATTATTATTCACCAGTCAGCGTGTACTTGGATGTTACCCAGTAGGTAGTGAGATTATTGGGGGACATAATAAAAACAGAAACATTCAAAAGATATCTGTAAAGGATCAATGTGTTTTCTTTGTTTTCAGGTCTATTTCCATCTACCTGGATACAATTAACATCTTCATACGTATTGCAATGATTTTGGCATCTGGTGGCAGCAAGAGAAAATAAGACATAACATACTCTTTCATTTTTAATTATGTGTACTTTGTTGCATGTTGAATTTCATTGCTAAAATACCAAGCTGCATTTCAATTATAAATACATACTGCTTAGATAACCATATATTTTAATTGTCAACAGAAAGACTGAGAATATTTCAACATGTATAATGACTTGTGCAGTAGTATTTCAATTTTATTTATTTGTATATATATGAAATACTTGAAGTAGAATAGTTATTGTAAATTGTACAAATTGTGTAAAAAATGCAGAATTCACAAAATTGTAATGCCCTAAATGTTTATGTACTTAGATTATAGGAATAAAAAACTTGAATTTGTATGATGCATTGATGATTGTACAGTCTGAAAGATTGTTTTAGTGACAGTTTCCTCCATTCTTCTCTTTGCTCTACTGAGTATTTCTGTTATAATTGTCCACTCTTTCCCTTGTCTGGTTTGGACACAGTCCTGCCATAAGTTCTGTGCCAAGTTTATTGTGAATTAGAAGGAAAATGAAACAGAACATCCACTTTTTGAGCCAAATAATGTATTAGCAATTGTTTTAAGTTTTTGATAATGCCACTTGAAATGGCCGCCCTCTGCCTCAACGCAAGCCTTGAGATGCTCCAGCCGCTCTATCACTGCGCGCACCGTCTCTAGGGGGATCTCTGCTGCTGCTTTCACAGGCGATCTCTTCAGACTGCCCAGGTTGTGATGCTATTGGCAAGCCATGTCCTCCAAAACAGCCCACAATTTATAGTCCTGGGGGTTGAGGTCTGGACTCCCTGAGGGCCATCCTTGGTTCTGATAAAGGCTGGAATGTTCCTCCACACCCACTCCTGAGTTGTCTTGGTTTTTGGGCAGGAACTGAGTCCTGCTGGAAGACCCATTCCTAACCACTGAAGAGGGTCATGTTAAGCTATTTCACAACTCCTTGTAGCATGTCCTCTTGATATACTTGGACACCAGTTTCACCCCTTTCTTGCAAAAATGAAGATGTGTCACCCCCTGATGGGACACCTCCCACCAAACCATGACGTGGGAAGGGTGATGGCATCCCTGCACCCTCAGAATGCACCTCAAGAGATGTTTGAGCATAAATCTTATTCTGGTTGTTATACTGCACCTCAGTGGTGAAAAATTTCTCGTCTGTGAAGGCGATGTTTACGTGCCCGTTTTCAGTGTTCCACTGGAGGAGACGCTCTGCTCTTGACCGTCAGATCTCCTTCAGAACAGGAGTAAGAAGGAGTCCCTTTGCGCGGAGGTGCGTTGTCATGTGTAGATCGTCCCTGATGAGGCACGACTTGATTGGGTCGATATGTTCTGCTCTCGGGACATGATCTGTTTCCAGAGCGGATTTCGGCAAATCCGCTCCCGTACTGTTTTGATGGCCGCTTCAGCCCTCACACTTTTCAGGCGTCCTGAACGAGTCCTGTCTTGAACACCACAGAAATCCATATAACGTTTAATTGCCCGATAGATGAAATTTCGCGAAATTTTTGATGGTTTCAAGAGTTTGGAACTTTGAGAAGCTGATTTTCCGCATTTGTTAATGGCATTCACAGCCACACGGTTTTCCTTGAAACCCCACTTCATGTTAACACTGCGAGAGACGTGAGCAAACTGCCTTGGCACAAATACCTGAAGGGTCAATAGTCTGAAAATAACCAACCGTTGAACCCTTCCGCCTCATCGTCTCCATCTGTGGACTACATGAAATTTGGGACAGAACTTATGGCAGGACCATGTATATCTTCCATCACTTGGTCTCCCAAATGGTTGTTTTTCACATTTATTTATTTATTTAACACGACTGGATAAAATAAGAAGCGAAGTCATAAGAACTAGAGATCTCTGGAGTACAAGACGCGAGACTCAAATACAAACAAAACTGGATCAACCACCTAGAAAGAATGGACAACACCAGACTCCCGAAACACGACCTCAACTACAAACCTCGAGGAAGAAGAGATCGTGGACGCCCCAAGAAACGATGGCAATGCGTCGATGCCGGAACAGGTCAAACGACCTAATTCATGGAGGAAGATGATGATTTATTTATTTAGATCTCACGGGAGTTCTTTCAGTAAGCAGTGATCTGAATACATGTCCGTGCATCAGTTATATGTGTGTTTTAGATCATTTGATAGCGTAATCTGAAAATATGTCAACATGTACATAATTGAGCATCAACATCAATAACAGTCCTATCTACACATCCACATACCAAAGACATTCACCCCAAATCATAAAACTTGCGCGCCACTCAGTCATGTTGCGAGGCCAATGGATCCACTGTGGCAGCAGCATTCTGTTCACACCAAGCATTACCTCATGCACTGCTCTACATACATTGGCTTTCGACACATCGTGCATATCGCTCATTGAATGATATAGTCCTGTACCTAACCAAAGCAGTGCTATCTGTAGCAACTGCTTCTCAGAGCACCACTTGGTTTGGTTTCCTGGCGCAAAAAGGGTCCAATAATGCTGAGAAGTTCTTCAATTTATACTGACTTTAGATAGAGTGTCTCATACTCCTAACTGCTCTCCATCGCACTATAATTCAACCAGCTTTGGTAAATTCTTTATCTCCAAATGGCTACAAATTCATTTTTGTCGTCCATATCATTAGACCACAGACTGCCTTGATTCTAATCTGAACGAAGTGTCCTTACTACGCTTCTGTACCACACTATCACCTAAACTTGACTAGACTCACCTTACTCGCTACCTAGGTCAAAGAAGCTATTACAATGGCAAGTGACTGTGACAGAAAAATGTCTTTGTGAAACAAACACTTAGTCAAATGGCTTAGATTTTCCTGTCACTTTGTTGCAGTTTAATTTTCGCTTGTCACTTGTTGTTCTGTGAAATAGACCCCAGTCAATATTGCCATTCTGTCTAGTATTTTCGCCTGTCATAAGAGGACTTGTCACGTTGTGAATCAGGCCCCCGGCTTAGACACTTTAGAAAAAATCTTGTCCCTTCTCGAATCTTATCATGATTCCGCGGGCGTCCAGTCCGTAGCCCAATCACAATGCCGACTATGCTGTTTTGACGCTCGTTTGAAATATTTTGGTTTACGAAGCTGCATTGAAAATCACCCGTGTATGAACTTTGTATTCAGTATTGTTCAACAAAAACATCGTTACATTCAATAAAGCGTTGGCAACCCGGAAATGCCTAATCGCTAGACTTATTGATGTTCCCTAGGAATGTGCCATTTATGTCCAAAAAGTCATGACAAAGTGGAATTTTAAGGAATACATCAACTGCTGCTCTGTGCGGATCAGGTTGTATTTAAGCAGAATAAAAACACGAAAGTGAACAAACTTCTGTAGCTAGTAAGGAGGTTGGTTCAGACGCATACATACATACATACACACAGAAACCGAAGTATAAATTCATCTACTGGTCGGTAGAATGTTGAGAGTCATAATAGCATTTTGTCTCTTTTCATGACGAATTCAACATTCAACCCGACTTTGCGGATGATGGATCTGTGAATGAATGTGTATATTTATGTATGTATGTAATATGAAGATAACTATTAAACAATTCGAAGCAGCAGCAGGGTTTGAATATATGAGAGTGAAAATTACAGTTGCTTTCGTGAAGGAATTAAAAAAAAATTAACTTCTGGGAATACCTGCGACCACCCAGTTCAGAATATTTGCTTTCGCAACTGATGTATTATCCGAAAAAGTAAAGACTGGATCATACAAAATCATCATTTTACCTCTTTACTTGAGTCCCTCTTGGTAAATACCGTGATAGTACCTCAAATTATGACACTACCATCTAACGACTATGCTAGAGGCTGGGCCATTCCGGGTTTAAATCTAGTCAGACCAGCTGTGCGGCCCACCCTTTCCCAGGTGTAAAACGGCCGGAGAGTGAAATTGACCACTCACCTGAATGGAAATATACTTTGCTCCCACTACGGGCCTTCAGGTCGGGGACAGGCCAAACCGTGCCCTTTATCGCTTCCTTCCACATCCCTGTCAGTATGATTATCTCTAATCAACCTGTCATTCTCCATAGCTGATAGTGACATTAAATAAATAAATCTTTAGCAGTCGCATTTTTATCTGTCTTTTCCCCATAACATGATTATGCCATGCTCTTGTCAAGTTGTCAGGTGAAATAGCGCTGCATACTTTCAACCCACTGGAGATGAGATGTGGCCACACCACTGCACTCATACGAATACAGTCTATTGCCCATTGCCCCGAGCTAGACACGTAGTCACTGACAATGGTTAAGTCGTGCGAAACTCCGCTCCAATGTGTGTTGTGAACTATCGGGACCATCGATTACGTTCCAGTTGTCTATATATGTTCATTGTCTTCAGTGCCGATTACGCTGTCTACGTGGTAACAGGCTATTCGCAGGCGATTATTTTTCCCGCCCCAAAGAATACGAACGCGGATGAAGACCGGTAATCCGCGTAGTTCGTTCGGGTTGTGTAGTAATCCGTGGTGAAATGTTGTGGTTAGGTTGAGTGCAGTCACATGAAGGTTATTAGAGCTGTCGGCAACAGAATTAGTGTCGTTATGTTGAATTCAGGGAGGCCTGCCAGTGAATTAAAGACATGCGTCTGAGAATATTTAATTAATGTCTGTTTTCGTAAACAGCCATAATGAGAACGGTTTAGACTGGCATATTTTGTAATATAAACATGGCGTTAGTGGGTGTAATGCGTGTATTATTATTCTTGTCTACATTTTGTATTTCCTTGTATTGTGCAAATTCTGCTGCCACGGATATTCAGCTGGATGCTAAAGCACAGTTGACACATCGTATAGACAGCCTGAATCTGCTTTTATACACCTTTTTGCTGATTCTTACAGTGCTGACAATATGGTTATTTAAACACCGGAGGTTTAGGTTTCTTCACGAAACTGGATTAGCTGTCATATATGGTGTGTATAAATGGTTTTTATAAAACAAGTCATGCATTGTAGAAGTAACTACGTGTAGCCTTTGTGTGTTTAGATTTGGTGTTTTTTCCACGATTTTCTAAGGTGTTTCGTTCCACTTGAGGATTTGTCCTTTTGAAAGTGCCGTGTTGTCCGGTGGGAAGATTCAATCGTTAAGGAGTGTTGTCTGGTGGTAAGATTCAATCGTTAAGGAGGAACCCGCTGCCTACATCTTTGGGGTGAAGGACCGAATATCACGTTTTAATTAAACCTGGGTATCTTCTTATAGTGTACATGAAGTCATGTCTCAGAAGATTTTTTTCCAGGATGTGAATACAAAAACTGTATAGTGTGCATAATCGTGTATAGTGTTTCTACTATAAGAACATCACTGTTATGCATATTATAAGAGTAAGGAGTTGACTGTTGGGTTGTTAGAGCAGACTGTTACCATATATCCCTTACTAGGTGCAGTATCTAGAAGTTATAAATTGCTACCTAATGTCACCAGTATAGCTGCTGTGTGTTTAGAGGTTTCTCTGCATCTAGCTTTATGGCCATACTTACAACAGGCAAAGTTCTCCAGTGTTATCTACCACTATATAGCATTTTAATTATTGCATTTTTCCACAATGGGGGTATGTATCCTACTTCCTTGCGTTTGTTGTTCATGGCTGTTTCTACTTCTGACATGAATGGTAGAGCCTCATTCAAGAGTTAATTGTAATATTAACTGTTCCTGCTGTGTGTTGGGATTTACATTTAATTACCACTAGTGTTATCAACTGTGATTGTTCTTGATAACAGTTGTGACAGTCCAGGTTCAAACCCTGTATCAGTTTTCCTAAGCTGTGTTGCTATCTGACTGATTGAGATTTGTAGATTATGAATCATTTAGAACTGCTAAGGAGACAGTCAGGCCACAGTAATGTTTAGTTCAATGCCATGGTGCTTTTGCTTATTATGTACCAAATTTAGTTGCAAGATACTTTTTTTTTTGTGAAAAGCTTAATTTCTTCTATCAGTAGTTGGAAATGGGACACTAGTTGTTGTGAGAAGACTTAATTTCTTCCATATGTAAGGTAGATTGTGTGAGAAATAGATATTGTTTGTCACTTAGCACCAGCAGAATTCAGACAGGCTTTTTTGTGACAGTCTACATCATACATGCAGTTTGAACTCACTGCCAGGTGGCCATCCTGGTTTGAATTTCAATTTAGAGAAAGTTTCATGACATATTTTCAAATTAGTGTTTTTTGAATTGAGAAGAACACTTACAGTTTGGGCATGAAGCCGCTCACTTTATGCTGTGGTTTTAGAACAGTATAGACTACTGTGTCTCTTAACATGAAACATTGTACATAACTTTGACATTCGACTTGTAACAGATATTCTTTATATTTGTTCATAACAAGTGAGGTTAAAATATTGTAAATTCAGTGACATCTGTAACTTCAGATCCTGTCATGTATTTATATGCCCTTCAGATTTTGATATTGCATTGTGGAGTATTAAGATACATGCAACACATACCTGAACATTCTCTGCAGTTGTACTGTACTGAAAATTCTGTCATCTGGTCTTTACGTCCCAATGTAGCCACTGATAGCTGGGCTTGTTTTGTTCTAAATGCCCATGCCTGCCCCTGAGCAGGAGAGTGTTTTTCTATCATCTGTTAGAGAGTTACATTTAATGAGACAGGTTTTAAACATTGGGCTGTTACTGTTGAAGGTAAACAGTTGAAGATGCAAAATAATTAGTCGTGTTTTAACTGTACCTACTACATATCACTTTTGCCAACTACTTAAAAAGTGTTATCCACATTCCTGCTGTCAAGGTTAACTCTATATGCAGAGGAAATTATTGGGGATCATTAATGTGGATTTTGATGCTACAGGTCAATTACTGATCATATATTCTGCTTTTGTCAAATACTTGAGAAAAAATGGGAATGCAATGAAGCAGTGAATCAGTTCCTTGTGGATTTCAAGATAGCTTATGATTCAGTTAGGAGGGAGGTCTTGTATAATATACTCATTGAGTTTGGTTACCCCATGAAACCGGTAAGGCTAATAAAAATGTGTCTGACTGAAATGTATAGCAGAGTCCGGGTAGGCTAGAATTTGTCTGACATGTTTCCTATTAGGAATGGTTTAAAACAAGGAAATGATCTATCGCCATTGCATTTTAACTTTGCTTTAGATTACGCCATTAGGTGGGTTTGGGTAAACTAGGATGGCTTGAAATTAAATTGTACACTTCAGCTTCTGGTTGGTGCTGATGATGTTAAAGTTAACAGCAGATTGAAGTCGGGGAATGCTTGCTTTCATTCAGTGTAGAATCTTCTATCTTCCAGTTTGCTATTCAAAAATTTAAAGATTAAGATATACAGAACTATAATTTTGCCTGTTGTTTTGTATGGGAGTGAAACTTGGTTGCTCATATCGAGGGAGGAACGTAGGCTGAGAATGTTTGAGAATAATGTGTTGAGGAGAATATTTGGGCCTAAGAGGAATGAGGTAACAAGGGAGTGGAGAAAACTACATAATGAGTAGCTTAACAATCTCTACTCCTTACCCAATATTGTGTGGGTGATAAAATCAAGGAGAATGATATGGGCAGGGCACGCAGTGTGTGTGGGGGAGAAGAGAGGCATATACAGGGTTTTGGTGGGGAAACCTGAATGAAAGAGACCACTTGGGAGACCCAGGCATAGATGGGAGGATAATATTAAGTTGCATCTTCAGGAAGTGGGATGTGAGGTATGGATTGGATCGAGCTGGCTGAGGGTAGGGACAGGTGGCAGGCACTTGTGAATGCGGTAAGGAACCTTTGAGTTCCGTAAAATGTGGGGAATTTCTTGACTAGCTGCAAACTGGGTAACTTCTCAAGAAGGACTCTGATCCATGGAGTGAGTAAATAATTAAGAACAGTTAACACTGTTTGGAGGATGATGAGGAGCAGGAGGAAGAGGTCAAGGAGAAGGGGAAAAGAAGAATAACCAAGTTACATTACACAGTAATGTTGTGATTTCTCAGTTTGTATACTCTTAACACATTGCCGTCGGCTCACGCAGAAATGCATGATTGCTCACCCATGTGTTGTTGACGGGCCCCGCATTTCTGCATTTTCTTACATGACGTCCAACACACACGTTTTCGAGCTGGTCTGACACACTGATCGCTTCAAGGTCATCATCAGCTACATGCAGGATGTTTGGATCTCAAGTTACAAGCAGACAGACCGCTCTTGAACCTTATTTTAGAACGATAAGCCTGCAAA
>Ga0123354_10006448_pt1 | contig 17433 bp, 8 predicted proteins | sample TergutLab28metaG_2_FD_97872 | JGI IMG/M metagenome (GOLD analysis project Ga0123354, IMG submission 97872) | Labiotermes labralis P4 segment gut microbial communities from Petit-Saut dam, French Guiana - Lab288 P4 | ecosystem: Host-associated > Arthropoda: Insects > Digestive system > Gut ...
CGTGTCGTAACTGGGGATGAGACTTGGGTAAAACATGTGACTTGTGAGACCAAAAAACAGTCTATGGAGTGGGGACACACAAGTTCTCCCAAAAGACCAAGGAAATGTTTGCAAACTTTGTCAACAAAACAGATCATGGCGACCGTTTTTTGGGACAGGGAGGGTGTGCTTCTGGTGGATTTCCTTGAACGTGGTTCAACAATAAACTCTGAGAGACATTGTGAAACACTGAAAAAGTTAAGAAGAGCGATTCAAAACAAGCGTCGGGGAAAATTGAGTTCCAAGGTTTTGTTTTTTCATGACAACACCCGCCCTTACACGGCCAATCGCACTCGAGAGCTCTTGGATCATTTTGGATGGGAGGTGTTTGCTCATCCGCCGTACAGTCCGGATCTTGCGCCGAGCAATTACCACTTGTTTCCAAACATGAAGACCTGGCTCGCAACGCAGCGCTTCGACGACGACGCGGAACTGCAGGCAGGCGTGAATGAGTGGTTGAAGTCTCAGGCGGCAAAATTCTATGACAATGGAATTAATAAGCTTATGCACCGTTATGATAAGTGCCTCAATTTGAACGGCGACTATGTTGAAAAATAGTTTAAGATTGTGGCTTTCAAATGTATATAATAAAAAATGTTACCTTTGACTTGGGTGTTTTTTATTCCAAAATGTAAGTTACTTTCTGGATAGCCCTCGTATTATCCTCCAATCTACACGTGCAATTTCCAAGTGTTTTTTTTTTTTTATTTATTTATTAATATGTTGTCCTACAAAACTCTGTATGCATCTCTCCTTTGCATGTCACATACATGCCCTTTTCATTCTCCTTGATTTGATCAACCAACTAGCATTTGGCCAAGGAAACATACATGCACCTACAACAAGCACGAAAATATTCCAGAACTGTATGAAATACACGTACACAGTAGTTTCAAACACAGACGTGTGGAAAGGGGCATTGCTGTCTGTTTCACAAGTACTCAGTGTGATACAGTCTGATTGAGCACTTATTTTGGAGATAGACAAGTGGCTCTTCCACGTGTCTTGTTAAATATACCATTAAGAAAAATGTCAAACAACAACCATCAGGAAGATACAAATTTGATTTCATGTGACTTTTTTCGTACAACAGATTCTGAAAAATATGGCACGCACACTTATAAAGTACAATACTGCCTTCATATACAGTACAAGTTCATAAACTAAAATTATGTTTATTCCATAATTTTTGCAGTGAATTTCATCAAAATCCATTAAATGCATGAGGAGATAAGAATATGTGGATAAGCCAATATCTCTCCTTGCACTTGGTGCAAATGAATGCACAAATGTGAAATTAAAGTAGATGATACAACACTGTGCTGGTAAATGGGTTGGGCTCAACAGACTTAGGGTACAGAGACAATCTGTAAGTTTTCGTTCTTACAGCATTTCCAAGCTACTATTACTATTTAGGTACCAAGTGACACCGTAACGCAGATCAATGGCCAGTATCGCAAAATATAAGCATGGGAAATATCTCAGTGTTCTGTTTTCAAAGTATTAGTTTTCTTTTGCTCATTGCAAATTGTAACTTCATTACACCCGAAAGCACACACCAAAGGAATTTGTAGATCTTCATTTAAAAAAATGTAACAAATTTCATCACTATGTATAAAACATGATGCAAAATAACAAATATTTCATACACCTCAGTCTCATGGCTGTAACAACACACCTGTGATGGCTGTAAAAGATTATTTGTTCCTGAAGGGGTAACATGTTCCACTGGTAGGGCAGACAACTGCAAGAGTTTCCCATCAGGCATTCGCAATAGCAACTGTACAGTGTTGCTACCTGCACTACATGAAGGTGGTGGAGTCACTCCTGAAGGTTGTGCACTCAAAGTGCCATCTCCCAGACCATTTTTAATGCCAGTGTTGGCAGTTCTGAAACAAATGTGGACTATACAAAATTATTCATAGTTAGTGATTTCTGTCCAAGGTTTTTATATTTGCCAGCTCTGCTGCTATAAAACTCCCTTCATCCTCTCCAATTCAATATACTTAAATTAATGATACCATACCTTAATAACTGTAAACACAATGCAAATAAGGTGTCATGTGAAATTACTTTAATGAACATTATTTAATATTTCACATCTTATATCGAACTCAGGCTGACACTCGGAATATCACTTGCAGTGCAATTTGGGACTGAGTCCCCCAGATTTAAATTATAATCTGAAAAATTACAAAATAAACTGAGTTTAAAAATTCTGATGATGGCACACTGACTGAGACCATTCTTTTTTGACTTCATATATTCTTCCAGACTTCTAGAATATACACTATATTTTAAAAATTACTTTTATTTCCATCATCAGGTACACAAAAATCACAGCCTCCTGGGTCCCTCCACATAGCTACTCTCAAATCACAGACCATGTACATCTGTCACTTAACAAACATAACTCTTCTGCTGTGGTTTCAGGTCTTCTGAGATGTGATTACATGTCAATGGGCAAGCAGTTCCTAACCTTCCCAGAGAATGTAATTATTCAAGTAGCTATGGTCTTCTAGGGCTACTTGACCCTGCAAGATCAAGGCATTACAATTCTTTGAAATGTCAGGAACAACATGCACGACAACACAGCATCACATCCCACAGGTATCTTCAGCAACACCACTGAGAGATACTCGAATCTTGCACATCTTCGGTTTCCTAACACAGACCTAGCAGAGATCACTAAAAAGTAAACAATTTATGCTGTGTTTGTGTCAATACATACAGTATGCCAAAGCTGTTGAACAGACATGCAAATACTGAAGTTTTCAACCCATCTTTCTTTTTTATTGTGTATTTATTTTTTATTTAATTAAATGAATATATTTTAATTTCTTAATTCAGATAGTGTGCCCTGCCCCCCAAATTTTTTTACTATTATGCACTGTGATACCGACCAGAAAAGCAGCCATAACATGGCTGAAAAGTGGGTACTTCTAGTTCTAAATATGAAGCAGAACAATACTAACTACAACAGGAAATATGTGAAAATGAAAAGTCACACATTTACCAATTTAAGGACTTTAGGCCATTAAAATCACTCATATAAGTATTTCATGTTAGATTTTCATTTAACTTACGTAATTTGTCCAGAAGTCTCCTGGTGCTGTGATGTGTCTGCCTCCTGCCGCACAACCTTGGTACTGCTACCAAGCTGCACCAGAACTCTCCTATCCTCTGATATGTCTCCTGTAATTATCTCTCCATGGCACTCAGAATCTCGTGTTGTGGATGTGGGATGCAACAACTGATCCAGCTCCTGACGTGGACTTGAGGATGCGCTGCCATCATTACACAAACTGAAAAATTTAGGTACAGTCACAGTAGTGCTTTAATGCATCATACGGGCTCAATAAACCTGTCACAATTTTTATTGTATGCTTCCAGTCACTATCTCTGTATAGCCTTCCTGTTAAATGACCCTCAAAGGGGAAAGATTTGATATTTGAGTTAAGGGAAATCCAGAGACTGAACCTCCACACCAACAATTTCTCCAGCCAGTTGAAGGTAAAGGTAATGTTGTCAAGGTGCACACCATTAAGGTACACAAGATAAGCAAAGGTACAGATCCACTCAGTCTTACACCCAGCACTTGATACAGGTGAGTGGTCAGCTTCATGCCCAGGTAACTTTACCTCTGGGGAAAGTATCCACACTAACCATTCAAAATACCTCCAGGTTTTCGAACCAACATACTGTCACTCACACCCTATTTTAAGACATCATTAAGAACACAAAGTTTAGGTATATAAATACTTCTTACAAATTTCAAAGAAAGTAATAAGCACAGTTAGCCACTTACATGGACAACACTCACTGATGGCCTCTGCCTAATTTAAGAACATATTACAACTGCAATTAATGAGCCCTTTTATTGTCTCTATCCAGAGAAGCTGCTAAGCTTGCACTGTCCTATCCCATTAAACATAAGGAAAATTTCATCCAGATATCATGGACTCTGGATATAATTTTATGTTATGTACATTATTTCTATACAGTAAAGCATTACTGAGACAGAACACCTCTGAGACATAATACCACACTTATTTCAACGCTCGTCTTATAGTAACATTGCCATAATTAGTAGTTTTAACATCACACCAATCTCAATATAATGTACCTGGACTTCTTCCTTCCATGTTCATTTATGATTGCTGTAGATGAAATGAATGAGGTAGCCACATACTTGTGTGCCGAACTGCCGTTTGATGTTGAATCTTCTATAATATGTGGGAATACATGAGGTGTGTGTAGTGTGTCATCAGTGCCTGTTGGCTCACTCAGGGCATCCACCTGTAAATGATTATAAGCTTATTTACATTTATTATATATGCCCAAAGTAGCTCACAAGCACACTTCTGACAGTGCACTTATAGACAATAGATAATTCATTGAAAACATACAAAATATGGACTGTACAGCTCCAAGAGTCAAGAAAATTTATGTTATCTGTAGACCAGGCAAACACTCCTGTCTACTCCTTAAGGACTACAATCTGCTTCAAGGTGACTTCCTTGATTCATAGCATGGTGCAGTGTCAATTGCAGCAGTACACAATAAGAAATTACAAGATGATTATGAATGGATTGGGATGATGTGAATGGACAAGGTGGTGGTTTATAAGATGCATTATCTTCAAAATTACAAAAGACATGTCCCAATAGTTGTTTTCCTTATCAAGATACAGGATGAACATTTCACGATACAAAAAAGGAATGCAGTGTGAGGGATACTGAAAATATTAAATCACAAATGGGGAATATTTGTTCTTATTTTATTTAAAACGCTATATCAAGTACAAAAATTACTTATAACTGAAATAAAGAATAACTATGAGAATTAGGAGTGAGAAGACAGAGAGTGACTGTGGCCTCTAGCAGCAAAGAGAATGGGAGAGATTATAACAACTCACAATAAATACAGTAAGCCACGTAGCTGACATTCAGTCACATACATATTAGACAAATTTCACTGTGCCTTCGGTAATCAAAAAACTGTATAAAACAGAGCAACAGATCGTCACAGCTGTATGCAAGGCACAATAATATGCAAACAGAAACTGAGAAAAACTGTAATACATAAATGCTATCCAGGAATTTAATCCATGAATGTGGTGAAAGTATTTCACTATCATTACCCAATGGGCTTATCTGCTCAGTGTATTCAGTAGTAACTATACCTCATGCAGGGGCCCCACTCCAGTCTTCACAGCTTCAACAGCCTTACGAAAAGTTTCCTCGAAAGGGTTGACATTCTGCAGATCTTGAAACAAACCAACTTCTTCACAGTTACGGATGAAACGAGTGGGAGTGGGAGTTTGGTCCGCTACAATGAAAAAAATAAATAAAATAACCTCATTAAGTTACTTCCTGTATTGTAGTCATACAAAACCCAAAATTCCAACAATATGATTAGTCTAAGCACCTAAATTCAATTCCCTTATAACCAGTTTTCTCGAAAACATCAAACATACTGGTCTCACTGAGGTATGAGGTATTTTGAGTTCCTAAGTACTATGGAGTTCAATACTTTAAATTTATTCGTATTTACCATGCACAAGCCTACACTGATAATTAACCTTTTGACGCCTAATGTCAGCTATAGTGGTCGTACCGCATCGCTAACCTCTAAAGTTGCATTTTATATATTTATTCAACAAATATAGGTACTGAATATTTTAAACATGGTATATACTCTCCTTTTTTTTCTTTTTTTTTTAAATGCAGTTTGTTTCATAATTCTAACGTATTTGGTTCCTGTATTATTCACATTTTATATGCAGGATGAGCTAAAATTAAAAAAAATAATTCCGGCACCAAGAGGTTAATACAACATTGTCTCTCTTCACTAGGGGGACCATGGTAGCACAGTGGTTAAGGTGCTGTGCTACAATTCAGAAGGTTGCTGGTTCGATTCCAGCTGGTGTCAGTGGATTTTTCATTGACATAAAATCCTTCTGATCGCACTATGGCCCTGGGGTCAACTCAGCCTCTAACAGAAATGAGTACCAGGAGCATTTCTTGGGGGTAAAGGCGGCCGGTGCGTAAGGCTGACAACCTACCACCATCCTGTGCCGTTGTCACGAAATCTGGGAACCTAACTTCCTGGAACCCTCTGGGCCTGCCCAGGCCTGTAATGGGACTGCTTTACCTCTCTTCACTAGAGGACTGTTACCAGACTTTCCTTCATCTGTTTACAATGTTACTTCTGACATGTTTCAGCCTATGCTCAGCCACTATCAGGGAAATCATTCTTATTCTACATGATACAAACATAAAGCCAGCAGCAATTCCCAGTGTTGTATATAAATGATTTCCTTGATAATGACCAAGCACAGGCCATAAATGTATCAGAAATAACACTGGCAATGAACAAAGGAAGGTTTAATACAGCCCTCTAGGGTACACATATGGTGTTTTATTATCATACGCAATTAACCCTTTGGTATGTAATACAGGTATGCTTGTCACATACTTATGTGAAAAATGCTGAATGTCACAGTTACAGACAACCATTCAGTGGCCTCTTCATGCAGCTTTCATTTCAATTCTGGTCTCCCGCACATCATACCCAGCATTTAATTCTAGCATCAATGGGTTAAAATAGTTTCAACTTATTTTGTTCTAGCTTCAGGTTTCAGTCCAAAACTATACAACCATGTTCATATTAACCTTTATCTGACAAACGCACCAGACCCTTTTAAATCGGCATCTTACGAACGCACCAAACCACCGGCCATTTAAATGCCCCACACACTCATGTAGAGGCTTAGAATTATAGCCCCATTTGTTTTCTCCACACTATATAGTGGTTTGTGGTCAGATTCACGCTCCGGCCACTTTACCCAATAACGTACATATGCACCTCATGAATACCAAATTTCGAGTCAGTCTGTACTCTTCGAAACAGCTATGTGTTTGTTTTTATGCTAAGCAACTGACTCAAGAAACATTTAGCCATGCCACTCCATTCGAAGTGCTCCATCAAGGAATTCCAATCCTAAGCCTCATTCACTCTGATAAGCTTTGCTGTTACAGGAATTCTGTTTGTGACGTGCTTTCGTATAACAATTTACTTGCTGTATACTCCACTCTGAACTAAAGAATTGCTTATTTGGCGACTGAAATATGACCCTGTTCACGCAGTCGCAAAAGAGAGGCATATTATGTTTGCAGTCGCAGGATATATTACTGCTAAAAGGGACTAAGCACCAACTATCTGTATATGATAAAATGCAAATAATATATAGGTTCTCTATGTCAGTCTTCCATTTCAGTTCGGTTTCTGGTCCATTACAGAAGGGCAGTTTGAAAAATAAGATCAACAGGATGCATAAACTCGCCCACACAAATAAATATAGGCAATTAGTGGCTACACTGAGGTCAAGGTTTTCCCATGACTTACTCGTATAATGAAGTGAGAAACCTCTCTGGCCAAATCCAATGGGTTAATTATTCCAACTGCAGTCACATATATACGAATAAACAGATCCCCCTACCTAAAACTGTGGCCTCAGCTGGAAATGTAAGGAAAAGAAATTTTAAATTTTAAAAATATGTTTTTATTTAGGCAATAGAATTTTATATATTTTTCAGAGAACCGCTGAAATATCTCTGTTTTAGTTATTATTCCCTTTATGGACTAAGGAAATATCATGTAGAGACTCTCAATTCCTCCGTGTGAAAGATACACTGGAAATGATGGCGAAAGTCGGTAGACTGAAACAGCATTCAACGAAAGGTTGGCCAGTCTCGGTTCGTGACAGGGACGCAGCTAAAATGTCACGTGTGAACTGTGAGTGGTGTGAAGAAAAAAGTTGTTAGTGAAGTTTTGAGGAAGTATGGAGTGTGTGTGTGAAGTAAGATGATTTTTCTGACACTATCACGCCAAGGCATAACTCCACAATTCTTGAAGCTGAAATTTACTGTGCATACATCGGGCCCGAAACAGAAACACAAATAAAATAAATTGAAAATTATAAAACATTTAAATTAACTTCCTGCATGTAGACACTAAACATTTCTACTTAATCTTTTTTGAACTGAAATATCTCTGATTTATTCGCAACACAGTGCAAATTATTTCATTATCTCTGGTTCATTATATATAAACGTATATTGTCAAACACGCTCAAAGATTTAAAGGGCCGTCACGGAGAAAATTCGTGAGTTGAGCATGAAGACTGAATTAAAGGTCCGTACGATAAAGGTTAAGCAGAGTTGTAATGAATGACAGGAGGAACCAACCACAACAACCAACAGGATTAATTTAACCTTCAGTACTTGGCCTTTTAAATCTCAGCCCTCTACTGCTGCCAGACCGCTGTTCAATTTAAATGCCCACTGCGGAACAATGTTTTCCCTAGGGAAAAAGTGGAGCATTGTTATCCCATTTGTCCATTCAAGGTTAATGGACGAACTCATTATTTCTATGGCTGCCACAGAAGCATGAACTATGACAACAACCCTCATTAAACACAAATCAATATGAACTCACCTACAAACACATTAGTCTTCTGACCATTTCCCAGATTCAAAACCATGTCATGTTTCTTCTTATGTACCGTGAGGTGATCTTCATTTGTAAACCGCTAGACAAAAGGATAATTAAGAAAAAAAATTAGTACTACAAAACTTGTAACATTGAAACGGGGATTAATTTGTGAATAAAATGAATGTATACATATTTTTGTTCCAATATATTTGTGATAATGAGTAATAGTTTTAAATGGTCTTCTACAGTAAACCTAATCCTGAAATAAAATAACAGATCTGCAGGAGTGTATGTGGGTTCTTGTAAATCCATGTCCTTCTTGCTGTTAAGTTACAATGATTGTTTCTAGGTTAGGTTTAAGTTTATTCAACAACTAAAAATTTTCAGACTTAAAAACTTGTCATTTATTACTTCTACTGATTTAGCATACAAATTACTATCTTCTTCTTAGTACAGCTCTACAACTCTTAGTGCAGAGTTTTGGCCTTCCCAACCACTTCCTTCCATCTTCCTCTCTCCTGGACAAGGGTCTGCCAATTTGGCACTTTTAACCTCTGTATATCTTTTTTAACATCATCCTCCCAGCATATCTTTGGTCTTCCCTTTGGCCTCTCTGAAATGGGTTTCCAGGCATGTATTGCTTTGACCATTCTTGTATCTTGCATTCTTTCAATATGACCACACCATCCTAGCCTTTGCACTCTGGCGAAGTTTATTATGTTCTCATGTTTTATTAGTTTATCCAGTTCCTCATTAGTTTTTATTCTCCAGGATCCATTTTAAAAGATTGGACCAAATATTTCCCTCAATACTTTCCTTTCAAAAACCATTAGTCTGTTGGTTATTGTTTCTTTTAATATCCATGTTTCACATGCATATGTGACTACAGGTCTAATTACTGAGAAGTATAATTTCAGTGTTGCATTTTTAGATATAAGCTTGCTTTGAAATATCTTTTTATTTGCAAAGAAGGCTTTATTTCCTAGAGCAATTCTTTATTTCATTTCCTCCTCTATTTTACTGTCTGTATTTACTGCTGACCCAAGATATTTAAATGATCTAACTTGTTCAATTTCTTTGTTTTCAATATTTATGGCTTTTAATTGGTCTTGTCATACAAATTACTATAGCTGCACATTATATACCAGCACCATTTTTCTTGGGCAACAAGATTAAACACACTGGAAAACATGGCACAAACAAAAGTCTCTGATAAAGATTAAGGTGTCAGACAGACGCATAGCAATTTAAAGCACTTTTCTTCCTCTAAACTGCTTTTCTAATTGATTGTAAAATACATAAGAATTATTAATGAGAGAGTAAAATTTTAAAGGCAATTTATGGAAGACCAACTGCATCTAAGAGTACACAACTAAGAAGTGCATTTAACATCCCCTGGAATCATGTTTCCCTGCAGACCACTTGTTATGTAGGTGGTCTATACAGATTTTACATAATGTGTTTGTTTGGCTTGAATCTTACTCTCTATTCTTCAAACTTTCAAATAACACAAGTTCAAAATAAATTTACAGAACACGTTACAAAACTAAAAAAAAAACTACAAGTAGATAATCAAACACATACCGGAAAGCCAAATGAATGAAGAGTGTCAAAATAATAACCATTATGCACAGCACAAATATCCAGATTGCTAAACTGGCTGCAATCCAGTCAATTGATAATAGTGTAAATAAAATCAGTGCACTGTTGCAACTTCATGCAACAGAAATGTGGTTTGAAGCCTGTCACACCAATTAAATGGTTAGTAACTATTTCATATGTGGGTAGTCCTGGGATAAAATAATGGTCCGCTATCCTTACTGAGATTTTGTGGTTTTTCTCAGTCCTTCCATGCTAGAGCTTGGAGAATACCTTAAAACAGAATACTGCCTTCTTGGTTATGAAGCAGTGAAGTGTGTTAAAAATTTAAGAAGTTTCAGAGAAACCTGCTGCCTCCACATTTACAGTAGTACACCTTAAGCAGCAGACTCATCTAAAACAAAATTTCTATCACATTATATGAGAGCACATCCCAGAAAATGGTATTCTTCTTGGTCATTGTAACGAGAACCTTATCTTACGTATCTTAAAACAAGCCACGACCGATTCCTCTCACATCCCTACCAATCTACCGTTCGTAACTCATCCAAGAATTAGACATTACACAAACCTGGCAATTGAAAAAGAACAAAACAATCATCGCATGTGCGAAAAGTGTGTACTATACATATTACTGGCTTGCTTCAATAGAGAATATGTGTTGGTAATAAGCAGTGCACATTAAATCACATAATTCATGACAACGAATTGCTCACCATGTTGCACCCAGCAAAGGAACATGCAAATGGCTTATCATCTGCTTCCATGGCTGTCAACTGTCCTATGAAAGCCCTTCTTTCAATTCACCAAACTAGTTGAAACAAATTAAATTCGTGAAATTAAATTCGGTCAGTCAAGGCCGTTGATTAATCTTGCGCCGCTACTGTCTAGTTCAATGACAGCAAACATGCTCTATTGGTTATGTCAAACCAACAGCTTACCAGTCCACAATATACTTCAGATACGAAATATATAGTAAAACAAGTGCCAGCCGCGGACATAATAAACAATAATGCACTCTCGTTGAAATTAAAATAAATATCCATTTGCGGTACACGCCGAGCACATGCACTTGTTAACAAATATTACCAACAACCTGCCACCTGGAGACAAACCGATGAATTATTTCAGCCTCCGCCATTTTCTAACCGCCTTTTTCAAAATCACTACAACCGTGGATAGTCAAACACCCACGTCTTCCTTAGGCATTGAGGCAGTAGGTTCCTCTTAACCGTCCGCTAAGTTATACCAGACTACACGGCGTTACATGCCAGACGACAGCAAAGTTTCATGAATGTCTACAATAACTTCTGTACATTGGAAACCTATGAGCAAACACAACAGGCCTTTATTAACAACTCACTGAAATATATTTCATACACAAACTGCATAAAATAAAGGAGTAAGTCAGAGGTCTGTGTGTTCTTCCAAATTTTCAATTTTAAAATGTCGTTTAGTATTTCGATGAAATTAATACTGCTTAGTAAATTTTAACAGCTACATATTTAGCGATATAAAACTGTTTATGTCTTAGAAAATGCAGAGTAGGTCTGCATTTAACTGAATACAATTTAAGGTATTTATTTGTTTACATGTATGCTCTTCATAAAATCAATAACCCGAACTGGGTTTATAGGGCATTCATATAATAACAGTTAACGTGACTATGGTATTTTGTCATATTCTTTCCTTCAGGGTGAATTTATTGAAAACAGCTGATCCTGTATTTTGGTATATTATCTCAGGAAGAATTATGTGGCGGAACAAGCCAGGATTTCTAATCCACAAAAAAAGAAGAACCGAAAATTTCAGAAGCGTGGTTTGTAATTTACGTGTAAAGGAGTGATACAAACATGCCGATGGGGATCACAATTCAATTTTTCCGTGGACACCAGTATATATGTACTCTTCCAAATTTCAACTAAACCCGATAAAATGCTTAGAACAACCATGAAAGTAGAAACACACTGACGTACTCACATCATATGAAGCAAATAAACAAAAGTCATGGCTTCGCAAAAACCTTCTGCATTAATTTCAATCGTGATAAAGAATTTGTAAATTTTTCTCTTCAGAACTTTGTTCCAATTTGCACAATGTAGTCCTGTTTTTAAATTCTAATAATACACAAATACGTTACTCCTGGTGATCCTCCCACAGAGATCCCCCACACTTCCTGAACAGCAGTCCGGAATCTGCATTGTGTTAAATTTTACGACTTGACTCCTTGTTAGTTTTATGGGGTCTTTAAACTGGCCTGTTAGTGCACTCAGACTTTGCGTGATTTCAGGCTTCCGCCACGGAGTAAATAAGATCTGCGTTCTTCTGGGATTTACGCAGCGTAGAGTGCTAGTTAGTTACCGACGTTTCGGGACAACCTATCAATCCCATCTTTAAGGGTCAAACAGTACAAGAAGCCCAGCCCAGCCCAGATCTCGTATTCAGCATAGCCACTCGCTACGGGCTGGAAGGTCCGGGGGTCGAACCCCGGTGGAGGCGAGGTTTTCCGCGCCCGTCCAGACCGACCCCGAAGCCCACATAACCTCCTGCACAGTGGGTCCCAGGGCTCTTTCAGATGGGTAAACAGCCAGGGAGCGGCGTTCTACTGTCGAGGTTAAAGAAAGAGTACAGATAAACCTGTAGTTTCCCTCTGTGCCTTCATGGCAGATTACAGGTAGAAAGAACCTTCAAACGCACAATTTGACTCTCACAATCATATTACATTAAAACATTATAAATTAAAAGTCCTACATGTTTTGATTCCTGTAGTGTCATCATCAGGGAGAATGCACGTCAAATAGTTATGTATAAAACAGTATATAAACTATTTACAAGAGTTGGAGCTTGATATATTGTAAGTTGTGTAGTAGAAGCGGAAGTAGAGAGTATATTGTTCTGTGTAAAACAGATGTAAACCTGTATAGTGATATGGAACTCGTTCTGAAAAATAAACACAAGAAATGGTTAAATATATAAAGAGTAAACATAAAATGTAGAACGATAGTTGTAAGTACATACCAAGATCTCGGAGGCGTCCCATGTATATGACAAAAATGAACACGGTACTTACAGTGGGGTCTTTAGGGTGTAAATAATCGTGTCAAAACAAGGATTCGTGTGTTGTGAATTCCTAGCGAACAAAAAGAAAAGGAAGAGTCGATAAAGAATTTAATAAACGGATTTAAATAAACAAAAGGAAAAGTATAGAGTTAAAAATATAAACTTAGATAAATTTTTGCCAGCTCAAGCCACAAGAGCCTTGTGGGGGAGTTGGGGTACAGCTCCACTCATTCTTAGCCTCCGCACGACGTGGAAGCGGATGGTCAGCTTCACGCCTCGGCCGCTTTACGACCAAGGAAAGCACTACCTGTATCTATCGAGTAGGAAGCTGGGTGGACTCCAGAATCGTTCTGGAAGCTTTGGAAAAGACAAAAATCCCTTGCCTCTGCCGGGAATCGAACCACGATTCCTCGGTTGTCCAGCCCACAGCGTAGTCACTACAGAAAAAAATTAAGACACGAAATAATATAAAACTACGAAGCAAATAAAGATGCAGAGTTAAACGAGACCGGCAATGTACGTATAACGTAATAATGAGGCGCATTCGTGCAAACAATTTTGCAGCGGAAAAGCAATAAATATTACATATTGTGAGTGTGTGTCTGTAGACTGAGGTACACAACATGCAGTGCGCATGCGTCATATTGCCATCTGTGGCCTGTCCGGAGCTACAATACGTTTCCACGTTGTCGCATAAAGGATAAGATTTGAAAAAAAAATAGTTATTGAACACAAAATGTGTGTTTTGATTTTCTCTACAACTTTTGCATGAAACACTTGTCATTCTAGGAAGAACTGAGCGAAATATAATAAAAAATGTATATTGGTCTTCATATAAAGTACCCGTTATCCTTCTCAGATTCGAACGAAACTTGCGATTCTCCCGACAGAATTTCGAAAAATACCCAAATACCGAATTTCACGAAAATCTGCCCAGTGTGCGCCGAGTTGTTCTGTGCGGACGGACGGACGGGTGGATAGACAAACAGACTTGACGAAGCTAATAGTAGCTTTTTGCAATTTTGTGAACGCGCCTAAAAATTTAAACAAACCTGGTCTTCAGGCTCTACGGTTTGTGCCCCTTTGCCTCAAAATATATAAAACTAAAGTCCCGGCAATGAAAATATGAAAGTTGTGACATTTTCGACAAACTTTGCAAATAAAGAGATGGTAGCATTAGAACGTGTAACAATGACGTAACGGCACCAAGTCTTCAAATACCGTAGTGCGTACTGGCGCCGGCGCAATAATCCCTTTGGTTAACTACCATGTGCAGTGCTGCAGATGTGGCAGGCGTAGCGACGAGCATTCGAACCAGGAAAAGCTTGCAGAGATCAATAAGAGCACTACCGAAGAACAGAAGGCCTGTCTGTTAATTGATTGTATCATCGTGCATTTCATAATCTCATGTGTTGTGTAGCATAAAGAAACACAATTTTTTTTTTTGGGATTCATTCTGGTATTTAACAACTTTACAACATACAATGAGACGAAAAATCGTGCGTGTTTAGAATAACTGCTAGCCGTGTAAATTGTTTTCTTAATTTTATATAATTTTTTTTTTTAAATTTACTACGCATAAATGTCTAGAGTAAATAAAATTTCGTCCAATTGTGTGTGTATCGGTTTTAGGTTTGTTTATGTTAACGTAATTTCGAACTAGAAACACGATATAAATTGTTCGAACATTTCGTTTCTCTCCTATGAGGTAAGGGTTAAAAATGTAGTCACCATAGTTTTTCTAGAAACATTTTCATTTACATAAGCTTAAAATTCAGCCCATTAAGGACTGAAATTAATTCTGTATATTGTGATTTTTGCCGTTTTTGAATAACGCGATTTTCCCTACAGTTTACATGCCCTGTTTGCGTTAAAATTAATATTTTGTACTAATAATAATTTTATCAACTTTAGTTACCATAAAATATCGACGAGGTTCTTTTTTCTTGGAAAATATTAATTGCTCTGACCCTTGAGTTATCACGTTCATCGGAAAGCGTAGTTAAGCATTCAAGGCCTGCTGAACCACAAGTGTTCTACTGTTTGAATCTTCCAGCACAACCAGCGGCCATCAGATGAAAGGTAAGATGGTTTATCCGTTAGGTAGTGACATAAAATATCATTTGGTTTCGTTCAAACCAATAACGAACGTATGCATATCAGGTGACCTCGTATTCGCTTATCCGTAAGAATGCGTTTCAGCCTTCCTAATACCGCTTGGTGCACCGTGACAGAGAGACGTGTCGCCTAGATTGATTTTGTGACTCTGCTACTGGATACAACCTTAGTGTTTCTACCCTCACCAAGTGACGTCTGCGAGTTTCAATGCTTTCGAAGGAAGGATGTACTTCATTCAGCTTAGCCCGATGTCTCTATCTTCATAAAAGTGTATACATACGAATCACCTGCAGGAGATACGTTGCTGTAAATTTTAAGATAAAAATTATCACGTAATTACACTTGATCGCGTAATGTAGTAATTATGATAAGAAGAAGGAATAGTAGTAACAAACGTAAAAACAAAAAAGTGACAATGTATAGGTAGATATCACAATTTTTGACACAACTCTTCCTCCCCAGAGTAGATTCAAGTATTTTCGAACTAAAGCTCCATTTTTTTAACCTCATCCATTTGTCTCTCTGTTTTATAATGGAGTACAAATTCCTTTTTAAACTGAATCGACAATTCCGTATATAAATACTCATTATTTTAACTGAAGAATAGAAACCAACTAGATTCCACTTATTATTTTATTGTACTTCTTATAGGCTCTACATGTTTCGGGCACTACTACGCCCATCATCAGGAGCTCGCGACTATAATGTTGATTACCACATTGGTCGTTTCGTTCTTGGATCGCTGTAGGTTGGAGGTTAGGTGCGGTTATCACAATGATGCACGGTCCAACAAACATCAAACTAATTATTTTATTTATAGGGCATATACGTAGTGCGAAATCAAAACATGCAGCTTTTCTGTCAACAGCCCCGAATGTGATCTGTACGATTTTCTATCATCCAAAAGTAATAAATTGAAAAAAATAGATTGCAGTTAGCAAGACGGTCGTGCGTTTGTACAGACACTGATATACGGACATCGACATGTACCGTACAAAAAAAAACACACACACACAAAGAAAGAAAGAAACAGACAAACGCACAAAACTGGCTCAGGATGTTGGCAATTATTATTCGCTCGCCATAGTAATGCAATGGTGACGTACAAAGGTATATGGCGCCTTTTAGCCGCTTGCCTACTTTGTCATCCTTGGCTCTTAATGGCACATTTGCGACTACGTTAACCTGGTGGTTAGTATAATTTTGCTCATTCTAAATGTATGTCGGAAGACATTTCATAAACATCATTCATATCGAGACATGAAATTCGGACGGGGATACAAGAATGTGGTAACAGGCAGAAAAGAAATAGGACAGCGTGGTTGTTAGCAAAGTGTAGAAATTGAGAGGAATTAGAAAACAATTGAGAAAAGAAGATATCTGCTGTGTTCAGGCACAGAGGATGTCAAATGTGTGTTGCTGCATTTGTCAGAAATTGCAGAATGAAAGATGGGATGCATAAATCAAAAGTGGCTGAGTATGAAGGCGGAAGTGGGTTACAGGACATTATTAAGATTTACTAAAACAACAGTGGGACTGTGGCACAGTGGTTAATGTGCTGTGCTACAAATCGGAAGGTCGCTGGTTCGATTGCAGCTGGTGTCATTGGAATTTTTCATTGATATAAAAACCTTCCGATCGCACTATGGCCATGGGGTCGACTCAGCCTCTAACAGAAATGAGTACCAGGAGCATTTCCTGGAGATAAAGGCGGCCGGTGCGTAAGGCTGACAACCTTGCCACTACCCTGTGGCGTTGTCATGAAATCTGGGAACTTTAACTTCCTGGAACCCTCTGGGCCACTCCAGGCCTGTAACGGGACTGCTGCTTTACTAAAACAGCACTGTCACAGATTTTCACAGATACTTTACAAAGTTAAATAGAAGTGGTTCAATAATGTTAAATATTGTCAGCAATATATCTACATAATACAGAGGGGCTAGGCGTAGATGGGTGGATAATATTAGGATGGATCTCCAGGAGGTGGGATGTGGATATATGGACTGGAATGGGCGGGCCCAGGATAGAGATAGGTGGCGGACGCTTGTGAGTGCGGTAATGAACCTTCGGGTTCCGTGAAATGCGGGGAATTTCTTGACTAGCTGCAAACCAGTTAGC
>Ga0123354_10006449_pt1 | contig 17430 bp, 12 predicted proteins | sample TergutLab28metaG_2_FD_97872 | JGI IMG/M metagenome (GOLD analysis project Ga0123354, IMG submission 97872) | Labiotermes labralis P4 segment gut microbial communities from Petit-Saut dam, French Guiana - Lab288 P4 | ecosystem: Host-associated > Arthropoda: Insects > Digestive system > Gut ...
GTGAGATCTCAGCATCTGTGATGTTTGTTATATGCTATTTTTAAGGGGCACAGGGGGGGGGGGATCTGTAATGTGCGCTATCCTGGGGGTGCAGCTCAAGTATGTTTTAGAACAGAATAGCAGTAATGACTACTAATAACATCAGTATAAAGAGAAGAGTTACAAAAGGTTGTCCACAAGGTTCATGCTGCGGGCCCGGCTTTTGGAATGTGCTTTACAACTCTCTACTGAACTTGGACCTAACAAGTCACTCAAAAGCCATAGCCTTTGCCGACGACTTAATGATACTAATTAGAGGAGATACAGTCATAGAGGCTGAAAATTACATGAACTTTGAAGTGAGGAAAATACTGGAATGGGCCATAAACAACAAACTAAAGTTTAATGAAAACAAATCAAAAGTTATGCTTATGTCTTGCAGGAGAAGAAGGGAAAAGAAGGAGATAGAAATTTATGTAAACAACAAAATACTAAAACAGTTCAACAGTTTAAAATATCTTGGTATTGTTTTTGATAGCAAATTGACTTTTAGAGACCATATTAATTACACAGAAGAAAGTGCTCAAAATTAATATTTTCACTCTCCAGATCGGCTAAGATAACTTGGGGATTGAAACATGAGACGATGAAACCCATATATACAGGAGGAATCTTACCCCTGCTAGTATACGGAGCCCCAGTCTGGAAAAGTGTGTTGAACAGGTTTTGCTACAGAGCTAAACTAATTAGAATACAAAGACTCATAAACCTTAGAATAGCCAAAGCCTACCGCACGGTTTCAAATGAGGCATTGTGTGTTATCAATAGCATAATACCAATCAACATAAAAATAGAAGAAACAGGGAAATTCTATGAAATTACAAAAGGAAAAGGAACCCAGTATGATAGGGAAATGGAAATGGAAAACTGGAACCATCCGGCGACACATCAAAATAATTGAAGGATATGAAGATAGCTCACACCCTATACAAGCATAGCAAGAATGACCCCAGAGTAGGAGCCGGAATAGCAATTTTCTTAGACAATAATCTAACAGCAACACTGAAGTACAGGCTAAATGGATGATGCACCAAAAATCAAGTGGAACAAATGGCTGTCCTAAAAGCATTAGAATATATACGATATACGGAATCGGGGGAAAAATCAGTACTAGTACATACAGACAGCCAGATAACACTGCAGTTGCTACAAAACCAGAAGAAACATACACACCTCATAGAACAAATCAGAACTAAAGTCATAGAAATTGAACAGCACAAATGGAGGGTGGAATTCAGTTCGATAAAGGCACATGTGGGACACCGAGGAAATGAAATGGCAGATCAATCGGCGAAAGAAGCAGCAAATAACAAGAGCATCGAGGGGTGCAATACTAAAACACCAAAGAGGGCGCTGTTGTGTGAATTAAAAGAACAAAGTGTTCAGCAGTGGCAAAATGAATGGGACAGATCCTCAAAAGGAGCAATAACAAAATCTTTCTTTCCCAAAATAGAGGATAGGCTGAAATTGAGATTAAACACAACCCTTAACTTTACTGCTATAGTAACTGGTCATGGCAACATCAAATCTTATGTATACAAGTACAATATAATAGATAACACAATGTGCCCTTGCAAAAAAGGTGATCAAACAGTGGACCACATCCTATTCGATTGCACACTGCTAGAGCAAGAAAGGGATAAACTGAAAGCAGTGGTGACAAGGACAGAAAACTGGCCAGTGAGTTATAACAAACTAAGTATAAAATGCTATAAAAACTTCAAAGAATACATAAACAAAATAATATGGAACAAAGAATAGAGTACAAACAGACAGTTAAGGTCCTAAACTTTACATAGAATAGATAGAAAATAATTTGTAAAAGTTACCATCAATGCATGTAGTATTACTCCACAGTAATGGAGCATGCAGGCAAATAAATGTTTATATATATTAAAAAAAACCCACACTCTCTCTCTCTGCAAAACAATGTTCTAGTGTCTAAGTTAATGCATGTGTGTTCACAGATGCTTACTGAATGTATGCTTCTTGTGTAACAGGACACACAGATGAAACTGCATGAAGGGGAGATCTGTATTGTGTTACCAAAGAAGCCCACATGGAGCAAATGTGACACAGCAGACTGTTGCTAGTAAACTAGGTTTTTGTACATCCTAGCTTCCTGTTACTGTTCAGCTGATCATCACGCACCAAACTGAAAAATTACAAACTTGCGCATATGTGGAAAAACCATGAATACAGGGAGAAAACTTTGTAGTAAGAAGTGTTGTTCCATTTATGTAATGAACAGAACATGACAGGCCCTCCAAACTCTCTGCTAATTTTTATCCACTCTATATAAACTGAACAAGCTTCCTCTAATGATAACTAGTGACATCACATGAGACACATGCTTTATACACGTGTCTAGTGGCAGTGAAATGTGGTAACACATGAAACAAATCAGGATAACACAGGTATGCACTTGCATAACACTACAAGTAAGTCATTAGTTTATAATGGACACTCCGGTAGGCAGTCAAAAACCCAGTAAATTGTGTTAACGATTTAATTGTTTTTAAATGTATTGTATTGGACACATTCACACTAGCACTGACAAGGTACCAACACTGATAACAAACTCATGTACAATGAAACACTTATACTAAAATAATCATCTTATGCAGACAGCTGCACAATTCTTCCATAAAAACTCTACAGAAAGTAAAGATTTATCAATTTTTTTATTTGGTACATCTGTGTTGTACATATGAGATAATGTAGACACAATTAATTTTACTTTAATTTGTCATCAAGAAATTACAACTGTATCAACATATTCCGTCTACCATGATAGAAGGTTTTAATTTAGTAAAAATGTTGTGTTTGATAATTTTACTATAATTTATTGTTCCAAATATTATGAAATCATTGTACTGATCTGTATATAGGCCTCAAACTGCATTTATATGATTCTTTGTCACCATGACATATGGTTTCATATGGCATATACATTTTGTATTTCTATATTATTTGGTGACAAATTCTATATCTAATAGTTTTCTTAAACCTTACCGGAGTTGATGAATGTATAATAAATGAATGAATGAATAGCAGTTCTCCTTGATTTTAATACAAGCTCTACAGTGACTTTTTAAGTTTTCCAAGCAGTGTGTAAAGAATCACACAGACAACACACAAACACACAATTACATGTATTTTAATTAAAATATGTGGCATGCAGAGCACAGACTAAACTAAGTGTACGTGAAGTGCAGACTGTACAATTTATTGTGTCTACATTAGCCAACAGCTGAACACTCTATATCACAGTTGTGGAGATAACAATAGATTCTTCATCTGTTTTTGCACCACCGTTTCTAAAGGTGTTCCATCCACCATTAATACATCTGAGATGTCCAACATGTGGCTTGCAGTAAATGGAGGTGAACAGGTTAACTTAGTAATCCTTATCCTTGGGAATCACATAACAGAGACATGGTGGAATGGAAATAACAGCCCATAAGTTCTTAACACTGACACCAGACGCACATGTGTAGTCCATTACACAGTCCATTACAATACCGTGGCTTGAGGCACAGATAAGAATCTGCTAAAATTCTGATCCAACTGACGGGCTTGTATTATCTATTTATCCATATCCGCAACCAACTCAAACCACTGTCGCAGCGCATCACTTAGGACACTTGGGAGAGCATTAATATCACGAAGAATCAAATAAAAAGGAAACGGAAAACTGTCGAGGTAGGATGAGAAGCCGATGCACTTTGATCCACTGAACAACGGCTGCTGAATGTCCAGAATGGAATCCTGAAACACATCCAATTACGAATTGATATCATGCAATGTGCCACAAAATATGTGAAAAGTACGTTCCACAGCATAATAGCAGAGCACTGGGGACAGTGGACCAGTTTCAATAAAAGAGACTGTGGAGATACATGTAATGTTATCCCCTTACATATCATGAAGGCAAACAGCGGGAACAAAAGTATAACACCACTCATTCTTAAACTCTGCACCAGACGGCAGCGAGCAGAAAATTACATGCCCCAGATGCTTTACCCCAGAAGGGGGTGGGGGTCAGGACCCATTAAGTAGGAGGTTGGGTGAGTTTTGAGCCATTCTGAATGTCTTGAAGAGAGGAACATCTCTTTCTCTTAGTATGAAAGAACACCCAAACATCTAGCCCACAGCCTCACTACAAAGAACACCCAAACATCTAGCCCACAGCCTCACCACAAAGAACACCCAAACATCTAGCCCACAGCCTCAGTACAAAGAACACCCAACCATCTAGCCCACAGCCTCATTACAAAGAACACCCAACCACCTAGCCCACAGCCTCATTACAAAGAACACCCAACCACCTAGCCCACAGCCTCATTACAAAGAACACCCAACCATCTAGCCCACAGCCTCATTACTGTACCTCCTGCCCTGCTATGAAGGTGACTGTACAGCCTGTAAATGGTACAGGACTGGTAATCTTGTGGAGGTTCAGATCTATTTTTTTTTTAACTTTAGGGCTAAGAGGAGGTGAGCAAAATATGTACAGCTCCAACCACTTTACCGTCAGGGAAAGAGCTCCTGGCACCCATTAAATATAACACAGAACCAGTCATAACAAAAGGGAAATCAAACCCTGACTCTCTGGTCACCTAGCCTGCAGCCTAGCCATTATACTGATTAAACCATTCTGTAGCAAACATAGTAGAGTGACACCTCATCACTATGCAAGTTTTCATGACAAATGGCTGGTCCTGTCTTGAGTTGCAGGACATCCTACACAACAGGAACGTAACTGCCACTGTCACCTTTCGTGCTGTCTAAACAAGAACCATGGCAAAAAAAGATGATTTTTGGAATTTACTGTTCACAAGTCTCCTCTGCTTCTTTGAGCATTTCCAAGCACAGTCTAAAGTATGTCTTACAGTCTGCAATATGCCTGTAACATATGCTGCACATCTGTACTGCCATGTCAGGACAGCAACAGGCGGACTGCTGATTCATCTGCATCCCACGTTCAATAAAACATATAATTTCCAGTTTATCACTTCATATTAACTCTCTGAAGCCTGAAACTGATCCAATTACAGCACAGTAACAATGTCTGGTATTTTGGGATAATGACCTTATGTGATCAAGCAATTTAATATAACTTTTCCTAATATGTAATTTAAAGTTATGAAGTTGAATGAATTCAATAAAACATTCTCAGCCTAGAAGCCACATTGGGTGGTTGAGTGGTGAGTGGTTTACTCGCCACTCAACCACCTGATGTGGCTGCTAGCCTGAGAATACTTTACTGATTTTTTTCTAACTTCTGTGACTGACCCTAGTCTCTGGCTAGCGTGTTTTACAGAATGAGGCTTGCCTTCACTCATTTTGGTATTTTATGCTACCAAAAGTGTGTATTTTTAAACAAACTGTAATGTTTTTTATGCTCTCTGAGGATGTTCCACACTTTTATTACTGGAAACAAACTGGTATTTTACACTGAAAATCACAAACATCAAGACTTTTCGATATAAAAGGTAAAGCAATCCCTGTACAGGCCTGGACAGGCCCTGAGGGCACCAGGAGGTTGAGCCTCCCAGATTTCAAGACAATCAGCCCTATGCACCGGATGCCTATAACGCCCAGGATACATTCCTGGTATTCATTTCTGTTAGAGGATGAGCTGACCCCAGGGCCAAAGTGCAGCCAGAAGGATTACGTGAATGAAAAATTCCAATGACGCCATCAGGAATCAAACCTGTGACTTTCCAGCTGGTAGCACAGTGCCTCAACCAACTATGCCGCCGCATGCTCCACTTTCCTGTATACAATATTTAAAAATGAACTTTGCACCTTGCAGAAAACACTAAATATCCATTAAGAATACCAATTAATGATGCCATTTTGAGACCACACAAGAACCCATAAATAAACTGTGTGGGTAAATAAAGAGTTAATAGTGTAAGGTACCACTGTGCTGTAAAACAGCCAGAATATGATTGGTTTATGCAACTTGTGGCACAAGTCAACAGGATTACAGTCCACTACTTGATCATATATGCAGGACAACGATGCCTTGTCCAGTGTGGGGTTAAAGGCAGTAAACTCGGCATGTTTGGCACAACTGCACTGCACGAACTTCTATGTGAAAAATAAGGTTACATAAGGGCAGACACATATGGACAACCTCCCCATCACTTACAAGGTGTACATTTTTGGGTAGGTGATGCTGCCAGTTTGTGTGGCAGGGCAGCAACCTGTCCACATTTATCCATGAATCTCTAAATTTTTCAGCAATTTGCAAGTGGCCCAACCCCCATATATTTCATTATTTTGAAATGCACATTGTAAAAACTGCATTGGGAATGGATTACTGTACACTGTTGGTACAATTATTTAAAATTCAAAATTTTACCCATAAAATATTCGACTCAGCCTCTAACAGAAATGAGTACCAGGAGCATTTCCTGGGGGTAAAGGCGGCCGGTGCGTAAGGCTGACAACGTTACCACCATCCTGTGCAGTTGCCACGAAATCTGGGAACCTTAACTTCCTGGAACCTTTTGGGCCTGTCCAGGCCTGCAATGGGACTGCTTTACCTCTTTTTTTATCCCATAAAATATTACTGCAATGAAACACTTTAATTGGTCTTCAGAACTTCAATGTAAACAGCTGCTATGTGGTGGCCCTAAGGGAGGCATTACAAATGTTGTTACCTTGCTCTCAGGGTTATCCACAATGACAAAGACCATAAAGATGCCACTGTGTCTGGCCCGCCTAACTGCCTGCTTTACTCGGTCAGGTCCCTCACTCATGACTCGACCATCTGATACGATTATCAACAACTGAGCCTGCTCACTGCTGCTTGATGACCGAGAACAGTTGGTAGTGAACAGTGTTGTTGCAAAGTCCACAAGCTGACCCACACGGGTGTTCTTCTGTTCAAATGAGAATTGCTGTAATAACCTGGAAGGAACAAAGTTAGGCTAAAAATGACAGTCTTCCAGGATGTGACACCGCGAAGTCCGGCAGACAGACACTCAAGGAACCCGCTGTCCTTGTCCCTGGGGTCGATCTACCACACTGCACTGTGTCACATCCCACATAACTGTGATCACATCATACAACAATTAATCCAGCACGCTTTCAGAAATCTGAACATATCAAACACTAATTTACAAGAAAAATTATTAATGAAACACAAACAATACACATGAGGTGTGGCTATTAAATAACACCAGCATATGCACAGCTCCAAGAAATCTGATCCCCATAGAAAACACATGCTATTTACGACTGAATCTTCCCCCCATTTGCATGCCAAACCACACTTTGTGTCACACAGTAAAAAGTAGTGTATTTTTTAAATGGCTTTTTAACTTGCTGCAATCATGCTTAATAAAGGAAACAGGCAACGACAAACACCCAATTTCTCATGAAGTCGAAGCAAACTGCCAAAAAAACCTCATGATTCTTTATGAAGGGTGAATGGAGAAGGTGGCAGAATTACATAAAGCACTCTCACATAATGACTTCAAGTGACGCTTCAAGGGCTAGAAGGCTCTACAGAGCATTGTGGGATTTCTGATGGAAATGACTGCGAACACACTAACATGTAACAATAAATTCATTCATAAAATATTTTTAAAAAACCCAGTCTCATTACTTATCATTCACACTCCATACATAAGCCTTAAGACAGAAATCCCTCAGTAACCACATCAACATACAGACAGCTAGTTCCCCCTTGCTATAAACCAGGCACCGTCAGTTGCACGTCCATTGTTCTGTTCTTCCTCGCACTCCACACTCATGCGATATGTCAACAGTGTAACAGCACAGCAACCACACAAGGACAAAGCTTGATAGACTGCACCATCTGACGTTCTCACAGCAGTGTTAACGCACAGCACATTCCAGTATTCAGGCACGTTACACTGCATCCACTGGTACACAGGCATCAATGTTTCAAATGATTGTAGTACCTTCATCTTCAGGGTTAGGCAATCAAAGATGAGAACCTCAACTGTTTGACCCAGAAGACGAAGTGCCTTTGATACTCTGCAACTCAAGACACTAAACATCCACGGACAACAGCATCACATGTCAGAAGACCTGATCCTTCAAATTTGGCAGCATTTACAGGAGAACTGATTGCTGTCTATAATCAACTGCCAAATAACATTACCTTCTGCACTTCACTCACCTTGCCCCACTCTTCTCTGTGAAAGGATCCCCCAGTTGATGCAACACTCGTGGTGTCTCACCAAAGCTTATCACTGCTAGTTCTCCAGCCTCTAACAGTGTCAATGCTTGACTCACCAGGGCCAGTGATTCAAATGCCAGCTAGCAGAGCACAAAGCAAGGTTCATCAGTGACAAACATGTAACCCTTTTCATGCTACAGCAAGATATTCTTTCAAACCTTCCCATCCTTTTAATTCTCACTAGCTAAAAAATAACTTGCACGAACATTTAAAACAGATACACTGATACAGAAGAGTATAGAACTGCTACTACCTGTTCTTTTGACACAACATGTAGACAGCAAATATGTAACACTCAGTACAAAATGATGTGGTAGTAAGATAAAGGTAACGTTGCCCCCATGCAAGTCATAAATACACATGGGGAGCAGACATACAGCTCCACTCACTCTTAACCTTGGGATTAGATGTCAGTGATCAGCCTCAAGCCCTGGCCACTTTACTGCCTTGGGAAGAACCCATGGTACCCATTCAATGAATTGCTGAATGAGCCCCAGAACTGTTTTGGGCATTTTTGGAGAACACAAAATCTCTTGCCCCTGACAGGAGATGAACCATAAACTATCAGACAACCAGTCCACATACTAGTCACTATGCTGACTGCGCTATACTGTCACCCATTATAAGGTGGAAGGCTTTTGTCAATGGACCTTATGGGAAAGGTAAGGGTTAATATTGCCCTCAAAAACCACATGTTCAAACACTAAAAACCAGACATTCTCATAAAACTGCACCTTGTTTTAAACAGTTTACTTGAGACATCTTTGTATTAAATATACAGACATTGAATAGATGGCTGCAAGCAAGAATGTGTTTGTCTGTTGCTGAAGGCCTTACAGTCTATTCAATGTAAGTATCCAGTTGACAGAGATACCAATTACAGTGACACATCATAACATAAATGGCTTCAGTACTATTTCCAGATTCAGACTAAGGCATCCCTCATTAAATGGGACTGTAATACACCATCGTGAGTTTCTGTTAGTTGGTTCATTATACTGGCAGTAACCTGGATCATGGTGAAGTACCAGTTTGCACAGTTTGTTTGTGTGTAAGTCACCAGGTGACTAATGGACTGACTGACTAACTAAGTAACTCCAAGCAGAAGGCTCTTTCTTAAGAAGGTGGCAGTCCCTCAGCTTAGTCAAGAAATTCCCTGAATTTTATGGAACCCAAACATTCATTACCATGTTCACAACAGTTTGCCACTTGTCCCTATCCTAAGCCAGATTAATCCAGCCCATGCACCACCAGCCAATTTCTTTAAGACCCATTGTATATTATCCTCCCATGTGCACCAAGGTATTTCTGTGCTAACACAGTCAGAAACACAAAAGGCAGCCCAAAAGTCCCATTTAATCTTTCTGGAGGCAGAGTTATGCAATGTATCACTTGCAGAACTAGCCGCCTCATTATTACCAACACACAATGTGTCCCACACAGTAAATTTTGCAACAAGAATTCAAAATAACTCACGTACAGCCATTGATAAAATATTTGTGGATAACAGTAGAATAAATTTATCTTCTACATTTCCCATAATAAATGCCCTATCAAACCATGATGCCAAAATTCTCACAATTAAAAATAAATATGCAACAATAAACAAATTTCCTTTGAAAGAGCAACAGATTAATAGACAAAGACAAAATCATGAACTTTCAGACTCTACTAAAAAAATAAACCTGGGAATCTGTTTATATAGATAAAGAACCTAATCACATGTTTAACTCATTTCTATGCACCTTCTTAAACATTTTCCACACTAGTTTTCCAGTTAAATACCACAGTAAGAAAGACAAGTATGACTGAATTACACAAGGAATAAATATATCTAGCAAACACAAAAGAAGTCTGTAGCCTTCACTAAGAACAGCAATGACCCAACAGCAGTAGCGAATTATATTAAATACTGTAAAATCCTTATGAAAGTTATGAAAGAAGCTACGAAGAAATATTATAGTAGACTTACAGCAAAATCTAATAACAACATAAAAATAACATGGAACATTATAAAGAAAGAGACAGGAAAAGTACATTCAGTGGAACAGGTTCCCACATTACTTGTGAATGATAAAAAATGAAAGGATCCAACAAATGTGGCCAATGCCTAAAATAATTCCTTTACAACAATTACTGAAAAATTAAACATTCTACAAATAGAGAAAGGAGATGCTGTCTCAATTCTAAAAGATTCATTTCCTGAAAACTTCCCCAGCTGAGATAAAAAATATAACACATTCCTTAAAACCAAAAAAATCATCAGGTTGTGATGAAATAATTGAAAGTGTTCACAAATTTCAGTGAAACACCCCAACACAAAATTTTATGGAACTCTGTTCAGCAGTTTTCAAGTTGTTAAATGTGGAGAGACATCAAAAAGAAAATAGGCCCATTTTTTGCAAATGTGCATTGTGAATGTGCCAAAATAAGCCATCTAGGGACATGGTAGCATTTTGAAGAAAAGAAATCAACGAAACATATCAATTCTGCAAGCACGCAGAGTATATACATTGAAAGTACTGTTTGATATATATACCTCCTTGGAGTGATTGTCTGCCATACTGGAAGAATCATCAACAGCCAAAACGATCTGATATTCCCGTTTACATGGTTTTGTTCTTCTCAGCCAGATTTTATCCTTTCGGAACTGACTTGCTATGTATGGAATTACCTAAAATAACACGAAAAATTAATTCACAACTTTGACATTTAATTACACATGCAGTGAAGCAATTATTTCTGCATACTAGTAAAGGCAAAAACTCTTGTAACTGGTTCACCTTCCTCATGTTGATTCTGCGTCCTGTACGATAGTCTCCTCGAAGACGAGAAGCCCGTGTAGGTTCCAACACCAGCCTCAGCTGTTCACTCAGATCTCGAGCCAGTCCTGAAGTCACGGCACTGAACATCTCCCACGCGTGCTCTGCTTCTTCATCTGGTGGAGGCTAAAATGTTATCAGAGCAGCAATAAGACAGAAAGTGCTTATGATATGCACTGAGCCATTTAGTAAACAGTAAATAGAACTATTTACCAAACAACATGCCCAGAGACTTGCCTCTTCAACACTATTTATGTTTCATGACAACACAAAATTTGAACATTGGAAGTGTCATGAATAAAATGCAATTTATACACAAAGGTATAGTCACAATGGAAATCACCCTTCACACTGACCTGACTCCAAGCTGCCAACTGACTCTCCAACTGAGATCGCATAGTGCGGTGATCTTCAGCAGACATCATTTCAAGCTCAACTGCATCAGAAGCAACATCACCAAGTGCCGTATGGAATGTTGTCTCTCTGCCCCTTGCAGCACCAAGTGTCTCCACTTTATCACCATCCACTTCCACACACATATCTGTGTCTCCTCCTTCATCAACTCTCTCCCCATATTTCCTCTCACTTTTATCTTTATTCTGTTTATCACCTGAAACTTTTTCTGTATTCTTTGTAGGGATTTCATCTTCATCAAGAACTGAGTCATCCTGAAGTTCAATATTGTCATCTTGTTTTAGTTTTTCTCCATCTTCTTCTTCCAAGTTTGGAACAGGTTGCTGCTGTACTTGGTCCTGTGAGTGAGATAACAGATAACTGTACTTGCTGTTATGTGTGCGTGTGTGTCTACAGACTGTCGGAGTGTGCATGCATGAATTTACTGTGTGTCTGTGTGTGTTATTGCATGATGCTGTCACTTGGTGAGATTGTGTAGTGGCAACAGTAGATGACTGAATCAGTATGGGGCATTTATAGAATAATGCTGATGGTGAACAAGGACATTCTAAGAGTAAAACCTGTCCCACTTACACTTTGTCTACCACAAATTCCACATAAACTTGGCCTTCACAGTGCCAGGCTGGCAACTAACTACCTAAGCCACTGCAAGGCCTGTGTCAGTCTATCATACATTACTTACTGCTAATGCATCAGCTGCATCTGTCACATGGCTGAATGAGAAATGGAGATAACATAATGTTATCTGGACAGATTTAGCCATAAGTTACTGAGTATTTGTGTGAAAGTGAGATCACACCGATTGCAGTATGGCTGGTTATACTGATACTGCCACAATTCCTTGAACACATGGACCACAGAAATCAATGTAAAGATGTTCAAAATTATGCAATTTTAACTCTGAATAGTTCAGATTATGCTAATAGCTGCTGAACCTAAAAATAATAATAATTTTAATAAATTGTCTTGAGATCGTTACATAATTATTTGGCTAGAAACAAACTGCACATGCACTACAGTGTCGGTAAGAACGTGTAAAGCAACAGCTCTAGTATACTTGAGAGATATTAGTGATGAACTGGGTGACTAAACAGGAGCAGTTCCTACATAAAAGTGTGAATATAATGATCAGCTTCATATTGTGCTGGTTTCTGTATGTAAGAAACGAATCACACACAGTAACTGACCTCAGTTGCAGCATCCAGTGTTTGGGTATCAAATTTTTTCTTGGCTTCTTTTATGTGTTGGTACATTTCAGCATTCCCTTCTTCCTCTCTCTCACCTTCATCCTGTTGTTCTCCATCTTCTTCCATTGCAGTATTCATTGTTTTACGTTTTTTCTTGACAGGTTCACTAACCTCACCTGTAAACATTGATACGTAGATCAGGATGCTGCAATCTGGGGAAGTAGGTGGTGGTGGTGGTGGAGTGAGTGGTGTGACTGCAGTGGGATGGCAGAGCCAAAGGAGCAGAAAAATAGAAATTTTTAAGAACAACTGTAAACTATGCACTACTAATTTTGTGCATGTTTACACAGTGACACCCCATATTTCAGACAATGAATTTTGAAGAAATTCTTGTCTTATAGTTGGTTAAATATGGTAATATTCCATTACAGGTCTAGAGTTGAAAGCATTTTGCTACCAACTTACTGATTCCCAGCCTCAAGACAACTGTGTGCTGAGTGCTACAGCTTTGGCTTATGTGTTTCATAAAATCTCTTTTCGTAGTTCACATAGGAAACAAGCATGTGGGAAGTTCTACATTTCTCAGTACAAACCGTTCTCTTTTTAATTTTCTTACAAATTAATCTGCATTTTTTAAGTTTTATTTAATGAAGCTATCAATGGCTAAGATTACACAGTGAGAGTGACAGATGAATGAATGAATGAATGAGTATGTAGCATTGGTGGAATAATACTGACAGCTCAGAACTAAAACACTGTTATAAAACTCTGTTCCAGTGTTACTGGGTCAACCACAAATCACACACACTTGCCTGGAATCGAACCTTGGCCTCCATGTTGACAGGCTGGCAACTAACTGCCACAGCCATTGCACGGCCCAAATTAATCTGCAGCTGATAGGACTAATGGAAATAAAAAAGATGAGACAAGGTTAAAGCACAGATATGCAAGATGTGAACAGTTCTACAAAAGTGCAGACTTGCCTAGGCTGCGGTTGCTGTCGCTCTCTCGCAGGCGTTGCCTTGTGCTCTTATCCTGCTCTGTCTGGCTTTCTCCAGGCTGAACATTATCCTTAGGAGCTGTCGCATCTCCACGATGTCCTGCCTCTGTCTTTTCAGCCTGTGCCTGCCCAATTCCTTGTTCTGTGTCTCTTGCATCCTCACTATTTACTTCAGCAGGTTGCTGTTCCATTGCAGTTTTGTCTCTCTCTTTATCAGACACAACCTGAACAACACAATTTATATGTTATTATCACTTCAAATTGTAGCATTCATATTATTCCAGAATGTCTGGCATTTCATCCCTTCTCAAATTCTGCTAAATTCCAAATAACATTTTTGCAGGAACCTACAGCTTCTACTCTAAAACACGAGAAAATCTGTATTTGATGTATTTATGTGTTAATAATGTAGAGGATTTTACATGAAGATATTTGAGACAACAATCACACTTTGGTATGACCATCTTAGTCGCAGACATTTTGATGAGGGAAAGCACAAAGTGATGATATGGGAGAATGTACTTGGTGCAAATATGGAAATGTACTGTGATAGTGACTCTACTCTGATATAGCTTTGGGACTGCCAGAGAGGAGGAGGAGGAGAGTTATATTTGTGAAATAAGGAGAGTCAACTTGGGGCAACATGTCCAGTTCATACATTTTGACAAAGTCAGTGCTGACATAGCAAATTTAGAACCCAAGATTAGAACATGTAAGTCTGATATGAAGACTTCAGCATGGAATGAATAAAGAGTGCTTACTCAGGAAGAAATCAGATCTCTTCACAACAGATTATGTGCCTCTGAATGTTAGTAAGATGTCTAAATGGTAAAATTCGGCAGTCAATAAACTTGCTGTACATAACTTAGAGGGCAGCATTTTACTGCCACGACAGCAGAACACGTCATCCATCCCAGAAATGTGAATGTTTAGGCAGGTGTTTTAGTAAGTAGTCCAGCATACATGTGTGTTCTGTTCCTATGGCCAGGTTGTAAGTCAGTCACAAATACCTCACACATAACACTCACTGACTATCCGCTGGCATTACTAATCACAGCAACATGTACAACTGGTGGTATCAACTGTTGCACCTGAACTTAACAAACAAAATACTACATGCATCCAAATTATAAAGCACTGTACACAATAAGGCCAATAATGCAATGCTTACTAAATGCATCACAATTGTTAAGTATAAGTGATCGCAGTAATCAGAGAAGACACTGTGCAATGCAGTACATTACTGCACAGTGCAGACAGTGCACTAACCTTATCTCGTGATCCATATGCCTGGTCCATTTCTGCTGCAGCTTCAGCAGGTGCAGCTGCTGGCTGATCTTCAGAAGGTTTTGCAGTTTCCTCTTCTACTTCCTTATCAGATTCAACTTTTGGATCATCACCCGTCTTCTCTTCATCTTTACTGCCACCTCCCTCTGCATCAGCCACATCTGACTTTTCAGTTTCCTCAGTTTCTTCCTCTTTTTCATCACCTTCTTCTTCCATTTCTTCACCAATCTGTTCATTTCCTTCAGGCAATTCATCTTCTCCTGTCTTATCATCTTTTTCTTTTTCTTCTGACACATTTTGCTCTGAAAAAATTCCAAGGATGACATTACAGTGATGATAATGATGATGATGATGAGGAAGAAGAAGAAGAAGAAGAAGAAGAAGAAGAAGAAGAAGAATATTTTATGCACAGTCACTACTACATGTAACGCTATTCCCATACAGGCCCTTTGGGCTGCAAGGGGTTGAGGCTCCCAGAATTTCTAGACAATCGGCACATCAAGGTGGCTAGGTTGTCAGCCTCATGCACTGGTCACCTTTACCCCAAGGAGACATCTGTGGTACCCATTTCTGTTCATTACTATACATACCACATACCTGCATTTTGGCCACTCAGTGTATTTATGTGTTTCATATAACTGACAACAACCAGTTATTAGTTCCTAAAAAAGCATTAAGCAGGTGTTCTTTGTACCACAGACACAGTGTTTTCTGTGAGGTAGGAGAGGCATATTATGTAGAAAACCTACGGGTTCAAAGGGCTTAATACATGTGGATATTAACTCAATACAATATAATCTGGGAAGAAATATATGTAACAGAAAAATTTTAGTAGAGAATTGTAACAGCTGATCTGAATTGTCATATTTATGCACCTATCACTGTACTATGCAGACCATCAAATGCACAATGTTGTGCATTTGATGGCCTGAATAATAAACTGTACAAGATGCACGGTTCATACGTGAAACAAACATTACAATATCACTGTATTGTTACCTATCCACTGGACTAGAACTATCCAATATTACAAACATTGCTCAGGGGACCGCGGTAGCACAGTGGTTAAGGTGCTGTGCTACAAATCGGAAGGTTGCTGGTTCGATCCCAGCTGGTGTCATTGGATTTTTCATTGACACAAAATCCTTCCGATTGCACTATGGCCCTGGGGTCGATTCAGCCTCTAACAGAAATAAGTACCAGGAGAATTTCCTGGGGGTAAAGGCGGCCGGTGCGTAAGGCTGACAACCTACCACCATCCTGTGCCGTTGTCACGAAATCTGGGAACCTTAACTTCCTACGAACCCTCTGGACCTGTCCAGGCCTGTAATGGGACTGCTTTACCTTTACAAACATTGCTCTTATTTATATTCTGTAGTGTCTGATGTCTTTGAAGCTCAAAATATCACTATCAATGGCTCCTTAGTACTTGGATATGAAGTTACCCCAAGCTGTGGTAAACATGGAATGCCATTTAAAGTGATTTAAAAATTAATATCTAGATGCAGGCTTGAAGCAATTTGGCTGTGCCTTTTACATGTGTTAAGATCACAACCAAATTTTAGTTGGTTGCAAGTTTTAAGACAGCAGCTAGATATCAGTTCTTCAAATAAATTTTACACGTCAGTTACTGTGTACTACTCCAATATGTGTTTATTTCAACAGCAGGGTAATAAGCTGCTCTTCATAATTAAAATCTGAGCTTGCAAGTGGAGGGCGCAAAGCTGGTATTCACTTAATCTAAACTTGCTCATCCCCACAGATGTGCATTAAGGCAGTAATGGCCAATCAATTACGATTACTGAATGAATAATACAGACCTTAACAAGAGTGTTTACTTCAGAAATTACTGTTGCTGAGGGTGCAGGAGATGAATGTGATGTGACACACTGTACGCACCTTTCATTTTGTCAATATCAAACGGGTTTTCCTCTTGTCCTTCCTCATCTCCTCCATCCTTATTTTCACCACCATCAAGCTGAAGATCTTCAGGAAGATCCAGTGGTTCTGGTTCAGGCTGCGGTTCATGCTTACCTGTGGTACATAAGAATTATTGCAACATGCAAATTAACAGTTAATAACTCTAAAACACTTTCAGATGTTGTCGCCTCGTCTGGCTCAAGGAACATAAAGCTACAAACAGGGTTTTAGTTTGTCAGTACTTGCTGGTTCATTAACGATTATGAATTATTATTAAAAGGACGCCACAAATTACAATAATGAATGTTAGTACACTCACTATACCACTCCTAATGTCGATTTGCCATACACAATAATTAGTTATCATATAGTACCAAATTATTCACTGAATGTACTGTTATATAATGCAGTAGTATATTGCACACGCAAGTTCATTTAATACTGTTCGTTCAACTGATATTATTAACACCTTGATTGTTGATAATGCACTCAAGCATACACTCCTTATGAGTATTGAATGTGATTACTGCCCTA
>Ga0123354_10006453_pt1 | contig 17428 bp, 7 predicted proteins | sample TergutLab28metaG_2_FD_97872 | JGI IMG/M metagenome (GOLD analysis project Ga0123354, IMG submission 97872) | Labiotermes labralis P4 segment gut microbial communities from Petit-Saut dam, French Guiana - Lab288 P4 | ecosystem: Host-associated > Arthropoda: Insects > Digestive system > Gut ...
AATTTTATGATTACAATGAAAACAAGCCCATATAAATTTATATATATGAGGTATGAACCTAACCTACTTCTGCTATGAACTTTTATGACAAATACATTATTGTAATTGACTGGCATTATTGATCAATGCTTACTGTATACTGTATCTGACCAGTTCCATATCCACATGGATTTTGTTTCCTGTACGGATTTACGGAATGTAAATAAATGAAATGAAATGTGGAGGTATAGTTCCAATCATCGTAACCTCAGCACTATACAGAGGTGACTGGTCAGCCTCACGCCCCGATTGCTTTATTCCCGGGGAGAAAGCCCCCGATATGTGTCGATTACAAGACTGGGTAGGACCCAGAGGCCAGTCTGGAAGCTTTAAAGACGAGAAAATCCGTTGCACCTGCAGGGAATCCAATCACGATTCATCCATTGCCCAGCCTGCAGCTTAGTTGCTATCCCAATTATGCTATTCGGCTCCCAAATAGGTTACACATGCATCATATGACCAATAATTCTGACGTTTCAGTTACTGCAATGTTGGTATGTAGCCGACGGCGTGAAAACCCAACCTCAGGCACGGAGCACATACCCATCACCTCACCACATACACTATCCACATGCAAATGTTTAACACAACATGATCGGACATGGTCACCAGAAGGCTGTCATTGCAACATCTTCAAACTGTATTTCCTTATGATTCATTTGAATATTTTTACACTCTCTCCTTACACAGTTCCCTTCAGACTCCCAGAAACATTCTCTACCTCTTCCAAGCCACATGTCTAGTCTGCCTGTTTCTTCAAATCAGACATGTACTCCATACCACACTACAACAAACATCTTTCTCTCTGGTACAACCAACCACAAAAGTGTAACACTGCTACCAGATGGCTCCCACCTGGCTTTCCTCAGGTTAAAAACATCCAAGGTCATCGACAAGAAAAGACTAGGAAAAGGTCCAAGTCTTAGGAAGTGGTTGCCAAATTGGTCAACAAACCCGTCTGTTCCTTGCTAGAGTCATGTAGCAGATAGAGCATCACATCAGTATGAGGCTATCACTGCAGCCATGATCTGACCCATTGGGCTAAGTCCATGAAATATCAATTCCCATAATAACTATTCATGCCTGGAAACCATCTGAATTAAGATATTAACCAACCACACAGTTCCTTCTTGTTTTCCAATTCATTTAATGATAAGTTTGTGAAGGGTACCTACACACATATAACTCTCACGTGTCACCCATTGCATAACTAACACAGAACACGCAATTATGAAATCTGCTGTTCTCTTGCAAATACAGATAGCAGCAATGGCTGTCAAACTGTCAAGCAAGCATATGATGGTCAATTTCTTAATTTCACTGCTATTCTTCTCCGATTTTTACTTATCAGATATAGTGATACAGGGATAGCATCCTCATGGTTGCAGATTACATAGGACATGAAGATAACTTCAAAAATACTCACCCCCTCACTATGGGTGCACTAGAAGAAATCAGCAGTACATATAGTTCGAACCTCATTCTACACTACCAGTGTTACAACCAGGACCATGCCATCGGTACAATGCAGACAGTATATTAAATCACGTAACAAATAAGTGTCCCAACAGTGACTTTTCAAGCACTGGCAATAAAACTATTAATACAAACTTAAAAGGAAGAAGATTTTGTACCCAATTTGTATTTCTCAAACCATTATCATGAACGTTGAGCTGCATGAAAAGGCTAACTTATGGTCTCATTTCAAACCTCTGAATTCTGAAGTTCATCAACATACAATATAAAAATTGCATCCTAAATCTGAGAAAACACTGTGTCACTATTACAAAGGGCTGTTTAATGACATTTAGGGGAAAAAAATAGTCACCAGTACACCGCAATTGTGAGGATCCATACAATGCACATATTCTATGTGGAGAAAAAGCAGTTTTTGAATACCTTAAAAGGTTTAAAATTACGAAAATTCCTTTCATTCACCAAACACTTGAAATAGTTCATATCTGTGGGCTAAATCAATCAATCAATCAGCAAAAGGGCAATCAAAGACAAAAGAAGAAATTCTATGAAGCACCTGCATTTGTTGATGCTTCAATCCCACTGTTGAGGAAGGCAAGAACTATAAATTTATAATTACACAAACCATTGACCCAATCCTCATTTCCATTACTATAAATTTGTAATATGTAACCTCAAAGTCCAGCAATGATCCCATATTTGTATTTATACACCCAAACAATAATCTATGTATAATTTGCGTCGGTAGAAACTGAATTTTTATACATATTACTTAGATGAAACTTGCACTTCAAAGCTTTACAGGGCACAAATTTAACACAATCAAAACCCAAAAAACCACATACCACACTCATTCACTCATCGTCAGCATCCAATATGGCTCAAAATGTCATCCTAAAGCAGTTTCAAGATTATGTACTATACTTTTTACACAATGTCCTTGCATAGGATTGGCTTGATTCAATTAAAAAAGTCTCTCCTTGGGAACCAGCAGCTTTTTTTTTGTGCACTTTACAAACTTGATCTTGTTCATAAAAGCCCAACAACGTACCCTATGCTGAGACAGTTAAATGCCTCATGACCTTTTTGTATAGCAAACATTTTCCATGCAACTATATTATATTCACAAAGAATCAAAACCAACTTGTTGCACAATACTCCTTTTATTTGTAGTTAGACCTCCAGCATGTTTCAGCCAGATTTATTGGCCATCTTCAGACAGTCACAGGCAGTGATGTTTCAACTTACAATTATCTGATGTGGTTACAACTGTTGTGTTTACAATTATTAATATCAGGTTCTAGTTAAAATACAGTTGGAATATTAAAACACAATTGAATAAAGTGTAAAATTAAAAACAATATAAAATTATATTTTGTGTCCAAACATCAATGTTTTTGGTTCTTTCTTCTCATATAGGAAGTTTTTGAATCAGGTGTTTGGTATGTTGTATATACTCAACCGAATACAGACAAACACCTGATCCAAAAATTTACAACATAAGAAGAAAGAATCGAAAACATAGATGGACACAAAATATAATTGTATACTGTATGTAATTTTACACTGTATGCAATTGTACTTTAACTGAAACCTGATTTTACTAATTGTAAACACAACAGTTGCAACCACATCAGGAAATTCTAAGTTGAAACATCGCTGCATATGTCTCCCTGAAGATGGCCAATAAATCTGGTTAAAACATATTCGAGATCTCACAAAAAATATAAGGAGTATGGTGCAACAAGTTGGTTTTGATTCCATTTGAAGCCTCATGACCTACTTCCTTCCTCTTTTCATAATATCCTATCTATGCTGTCCCCTAAATGGTTCTTTAGGTATTGTAGGCTAAAATTATTAATGCTTATTGCATCTCACCAGCCATGTTACATAGTCAAGAGCAGAAACTGCTACATGTGGAATTTCACACCATTTCTTTTAAAGGTGTGTATCAGTATTCACAGAACTTTCAGTTACGCACTCAGTTCTATTCTGCACAATTTCTGTGGTGTCAATAGTCTATGTCAGAAGTTCAAAACTCAAGACACACAAACACATAACCCTCTCCATTTCTAATGGAAAAACACTTCAGATCAAGGGTTACACCCTCAGCCTTCCGCATGCAAAATGAAACAGTACCCAATAAACTACACAATACTGCACCTCTGTATGCCTTGTCATTGACCTCATTTGTATTAAAAAAACAGAGGCAAGCTACCTGCATACTATCAATACTGTCAAAACCATCAACACTGTGAAATACAGGAACATAAAATAAAATAAAGCATGAAAACTTTTGATCCAGATAAGCACTGCATCAGATGAGATGAATGCCACAACTTTCATAAACCATTTGGGAATTGTCCCTCATCCTGCTTACCAGCCTCTATGAAATGCATCTGCACTGTTTACCAAATAAGGATATCAGACAAACCCATGAGAAAGAATTAATGGTAAAGGAACAAAAAATATTAACACAACCACACATTAATCAGGTTTTTCTTGCAACAATAGTTAATGTGTGAATGAGCTGGGTCTGTCACCATCCAGCTTCCAGATCAGTGATTTTAAAGTTCCACTCGAGGAATATCATGTGTTGCAGTCCCTAAGGCACCAACGCCTTTATTTGTAGCACTGGACTATAATTCAGATACCACACAATAATCGATTTTCTTCAGTATTAATGGTCACTGTACATAATTATTATATTTGCACTTATCTGGGTTTGATATTTTGTTCAGCTGAAACTGTTAATAAGATGCAAATGATTACACTCTTTGTGATTTGTAGGTTTACCTGAAACATGTAGTAAGATATCACTGATTACACTTTTTGTGCTTTGTACATTTAAAATTCTTATTTCTTTAGGGATCACATGAAAGAACATCATTACTGTTCAAAAGTCAAACTAAGAGAATGTGCATCTTTTGCATTCCTACACCTTCCAGTATCTTCTTCTATCCCAAGAAATTCAAACACAAAATTTCTGGAGGCTGACAGTCTTTCACTTCTGATATGCCGATCAGTCCTAAACTAAATGTTTTTCCGAGCCGTGTTTTTGGCAAGTTGTTCCCAGCAGCAAACACCACAAGGTCATATTTAAGCCTCCCCCAATCAAACTTACAGGGACCAAAAGATGTCAGGTTTCATATTGCAAACTAGCTCCTACTGACTCAAACCAAGGGTTGGTCTGACAGTAACAAATTTTAAAAACATTACTCTCTGTTTTGGTTCACATGCTGTTATTCCAAATTAGAGCCGAAGTCTTTCCTTTCTTGTAAAAATACAAATTCCTAAAGAGCATGTGTTAGAATTTATCATTATTAAACTGATAACATACTGAGCAAATGGTTATCTTGCACTGGAATATCTGTGATTCACACTAGACTGCCATCAACAGGCCCAACTGCACTTACAACTTTCAACTAACAACTAACTAAGTTAGGGAATGGAACACACAATCTGTAAAAGCAGTCCCGTTACAGGTTCCCAGATTTCATGACGGCACAGGATGGTGGTAGGTTGTCAGCCTTACGCACCGGCCGTCTTTACCCCCAGGAAATGCTCCTGGTACTCATTTCTGTTAGAGGCTAAGTCGACCCCAGGGTCATAGTGCAATCGGAAGGATTTTATGTCAATGAAAAATTCCAATGACATAAGCTGGGATCGAACCAGCGTCCTTCCGACTTGTAGCACAGCACCTTAACCACTGTGCTACCTCGGTCCCCACACACAAGCTGTACCTACACAAAACTGTCAAGTGGTTGTTCCACCCACATACTTTCTCTAAGCTTTGATTGTATCCTTCATTTTCACAACCAAGGTAAAAGAAGTACAGCTGGCCGTGTTCACCAAAAAGGCATACGGAAGACTGCAGGTACAGCTGCACTAAATCTTTACATGCGCAACATACAGGATGAGTGGTTAGCTTCAGGCTCCGGCCGCTTTACCCAAGACTCAAGTGCAACCGTGGCCCATTGAATATGAGGCTTCATAATCACATTGCACATACAAATGGAAGTCCGGGTCAATAAAACTGAAAACATGACATACTACAAAGTTTTAACTTCAGTAAAGTAACCTCTGAACATAGTTACTTGGAAACATCATGATGAACAGCATTTACCTTATAGTTTCCACTATTTCAAGAGCTCCGTCATGTTTATCCTGCAACAAAATATTCCAATTAGCTTCCACGTTTAACCTTGTGATAATTACATGTTAAATTGGTAACACTGCTTCACAGCACAAACGCTACGTTGTATCCATTTTACCATTAAGTTGCATTTAGGTCAACATCACTTTACAAAAATGCACATTACAGTTTGCCTTTGCAATCACTGTTCCGTTATACGAGCTGCAACATACTTGGCAATTACTGGCTTTGGATGTGTATATTAGAGCCTGACCTACTTTCGGGTGTTAACTTTGGTTCTATCAGCTTGAAGCCCATGCGGTATGAAGTAAAATAAATCGTACATCCCACAAAACAGTGCATATTTGGCAGTGGAACTGACGTCAAGAGGTCATTACAGTGGACCGACCGATTCGTCTCGAGCCCCCCACACCCCAAAGTTCAGGCAAGCTTGCTCCCACTATGCGCTACGGGCTCAGCAAAAGATAATGCTTTACATAACTTCATTAACACCTTCATGTCCAATACTGCTGCAATTTCCATTAAAGTTATGAATTATAACAGATTACCATCAAAAGCGGTACTACATATCCGCATCTCTACTATCACTCCACTATTCGCACTAGCGTTTGTTGGGCTTCCTACGACGAGCACAATCTACGAAGAACTTACCGAGCCAGTTCCGGTGGTAAGGGGCCACTGATACACAACCGCCTCTGCTCCTGCAGGGCTATGCAGTCGCAATTCTAACGCCATTTCCACAAATACACGAATCGTTTGCACACTCAGCACACACTTCACAAATATCTTCACTTATAAACTTAATCACTGATACATTTTCTCAACACGACTGCAAACACCCCCCTCCTGGCTACACGCCATGATGGGGCCATCGTAACATGGCTGACTCTTCGGATGGCGCAAGCGCACATCAACGGTAGATTCTGATTGGTGAAGAGTGGCAAGCAAATCTATTATTGGATACTCTCAAAAATAAACAGATGATTGGAGAAATACAAATCCGGCAATTTTTAAATCCATTCTCATTACCTTTATCACGTGGAATCGCATGACGTGTTCTTGACTACAATATGACTTTACAACATATATTCTTTCTGTTTAATGCTCACATCTTAACTACTAAAAGAGTGGTATTTAAGCTGGGAGTGCAACGGCATCGCATAATGTTAGCAAATGCATGAATTATCAGCTCGGGTTAAAATTGGATTAAAAGGGCACATACAAATCATTATTACACCAACAAAAAAAAACAAACTCCGTGGCCTTAGTCCGCACGCGAACTATACCCACCAACAGGTTTCATAAAACAAAAAAAACGGCTTTCTAAATAAATTCATGAATTATTTTCGGCAACAACCAACAATCCACACGAATCCCCAACTTCTAGCGTCGAAGTAATGTGGTGAATACACCTCCTTCTTGTGGGGTCTCTCATCCACGTTCATTTGGGTATTTTAAAAATGTGGCTACTTTTGAAGTTCTATTTGCAACTTCATTGCAGGAGTTCATTGTAAAAATAACGAAAACTCTTATGAATCATGAACTGAGCAGAAATTTGAAGCATAAACATGTGAGAAAATTCAAGCCACAGGGATTAAAAGTATACAGTATAGTATAGTATAGTATAGGCCACACACCTAGACCGCGATCAAACAAACAGCATGTTGCACTGTCAGCAAGGACAGACATTGTGTCATTTGGAAACTACAAACTGAAGTGACAAAGTACGGTAGAAAAAAAAAAACAATTACCGTATAAAAAAGTTGGCGTTTATTCTTGAAAGACTGTCAGTCCAGACGCATGGTCTGACAGAGGTTCAGACGGACGGAGAGACATTCAGAGAGATAAAGGCATGCACAGAGACAGAAGACAGGAGTATCTCAAGAAGCACTCGCAGAGGTATTGCCGAGTGTGTGTTTGGAAGAGACCTCACAGCCTTGAGGCCCGCCAACGTACTGGTAATCTGCACCTGCATCTTACACCGGTAAGGTAAGATGGTTGACCAAGGTCTATGGTTGTTCTGGTCAATGATGAGATTTTTGTTTAGGAAATTGATGTTTTAGAGCTGCAGGCACCTCGCCCTTCTTCCCCTGTTTTCAATATTGTAATTATGATTTGATAATATGATAATATATTATACTTTTGGAATTGATTTAGATTTGGTTGTTCACTCTTTTCTTGACGAACCCCTATGCCCCGAGGTTAATAGGAAAGGTAAATATAGGGAATGATCATTCTCTCATTTCCTACAATACTTATTATTATTTAAACGAGAGATGGTGGCACGCCACCGGATCAGGTCCCCGGACTCCGAGAACGCGGTTCCCCTCCCATAGTGTCGGGGGTCTGACATTCTAGGACTAACCCAGGGTATTGAAGGTTTGGTCCCTTGCGACAAAACAACCGCTTTTCTTTACAAACTTTCTAGTTAATTATTCGCTAATACTCCGACCATTCGACCGTAAAGAGTCAAAACTACTGATATCGACGTTAGATACACAATAATTAAATAAACAGGCAGTATAAATAAAACATAAAATATTTATCTGATTAGTGACTAGAAAATTTTGTATCTCTGATATTTCTATTCGCTGAATTATGACACCGTGGAATATGATAAGTACCAATGTTTCTGTTGAATATGCTACCCCCACTTTCAAAATACATGTCGGAGGCACTACGCCAGAATACACAGTAAAGATCATAAGCTGTGTGATTATATTATAAAACTTTATCTCCTTGACAACCCCAAGAATATATTTTTTATCTTCTCTCTAACCGCTGATATGCATCCTATATTTCGCCCTTTGTGCGAGAGTCGTAATCCCATTTGTTCGAAACTGATGCTGGTACATTTAAGTAAGTAAAATTTTAACCAAATTCCAAAGGCTTCAGCGAGGTTATTACTGACGTAAAAGAATTGGCAAGAATTCTTTAAAAAAGGTTTCTTAAAAAGAAAGTGACTCCAAAGAACACACTATCGTCGGTGTGTGCTCTAGAATATCGATCAAATTAGGGTCTAACATTTGTTTCAACCTTAAGGAAGTGTAAAGTCAAATAATGTCTGCCTTTAAGCACGACAATTGCATTTGTGGCCCAGTGAATCAACAACAATTAATAGTCAAAGTCACATAATGTTCCTTACGAATTCCTCTCTCTTTTAAATTAAAATATGTAGTTTTAAACAGAGTTTTTATTTTCAGATCTTACCACTCCACAGTGGAGTGGTAAGATCTTACACGCATGTACAACGGAAGGAAGAACAGTTTTTATCAAAAATACTACGTCAAATATATCACGCATTTTAACATATTATAAATATCATTACAGAACTTCTCGGTGACCCAAAAATACGAAATACTCTCATGCAAGACTGAGATATTTATTGTTATTGTTATTATTATTATTACTATTAACTATCTCATGTCTGAAGTATTTTATCAATATTAAAAAACACTCTCTTCATTAAATGCACCCTATTTTTTTCGTAATACACATTTTGTTTTGTAGCTCACGTTAACAAGATCATGTATTTTGTCAGATTTTCCCTTGTCGTAGTCTAACGCTTACATCATGTCACCATGTCATCTTCCACTGCCAGCGTTTTGACAGTAACGTGTTTCAGACTCAAAATGGATCATTCCTTTTATTCCTGTTAGCCCATATAAAGTGTTCATCTTCTTAGTGTGAGTTGTAATGCCCATGATCGTATTTCGGATTCGTCCTGCCTGAGCGATGCAAGCGCATCAGATTTCATATAATCCATGCACCGTGAATCACGTTCCTGATTCTGACAGCGAAATAGTTAAATGAAATTCACTCAAAACTGCGGCGGACGGTGTGGAATTTGGAACAACATTGTGCCAACAAGGGAAGCGTAACTGACCACAGAGCAACCTTCGACTGTTTTCCAAAGTAATCGGCTTGGGTACGAATGAAGCAACACTTTTCACCCCCCGGCCTCTGAGAGTGGTATGCTTCATTCACTTACGGACAGTTGGAGAGTTGACGGATGCGTAATAAAATTCGGACCCGCAGTCTACACAATGTGGCTTTCTTCACCAGAAGCGCTGCTAGATATCTCGAAATGTAGGTGGTCACCAGCAGTGTACTCTGTGTCAATGGAAATTCCTTTTGTAGCATAAGAAACGACAGTTTGACACTTTTTATAACAGGCAAGGGAAATTTATGGTTACCATAAGAGACATAAAACAAGAAGTCAGAGAATGGTTAGCCCGCACTAAATGCAGTCTGGTGGTTTTCATTTCGATTCACGTCGCCCCCATACAAGCATATTTCATACGAAGCCCGAAGTAAGTTTAAGCTTCATCGGTTTTCTCAGAAACGGCTCAATGTACAACAAACTGGCATGTAGCATAAAAATAGATCTGAGTAAGAAGGAGGAATTTCATTTCAAATATTTTCGACACGACGAATGTGTAAAAAATACGCGGAAACACTTTTGCTTCTGTGCAGTGTGGAATCCGTAGTACGATTCTTCGCAGTTATAGATTACTATCTGTAATAATTAAAAACCGAAAATGATGACAGGCAGCAAATACCGAAAAATGCTATGCATAAACCGGGAAAAACATATGTCCCTTCCGAAATTTAAACCAGACACTCCCGACATCGTGTCTAAAGACATATGAAATTCACAGTTACGTAACTACGTATATTCGGACCATGAAATATGTATTAAAAACACACTGTGATTGTAGTTTGAGGATTGGATTCATCTGGTCGAGTGTGAACGCAACGACCAGAACGATGGTGGATGTATTTATTTGTTATTTATTAGCGACGGATAGCGTAGTCTGTATAGCGACTCGCTACGGGTTGGGCGGTCCGGGGATCGAATCCCGGTGGGAGGTGAGATTTGGCCCACCCGTCCAGACGGGCCCCTGGAGCCCAACCAGTCTCCTACACAATGAGTACCGGGTATCTTTCCATGGAGTAAAGCGGCCGGGTCTGGCGTTGGCCACCGACCCCACCTAGCGCCGATGTTAAAGAAAGAGTATATCTATACCTCTACTCCCCTTCTGGGCCTTCATGGCCTGTTCTAGGGCGAACTTTACCTTTACACATTATCGACGGTGTTATTTAGTCTCTATAGCGTCAGATGGTGGGATTAGTGAACAGCAAACTGGAAAGGGCTTGAAAGAAGAGGTTTTGGCCTGATTTGAGACATTCTCCCAGAGTTCTCAGAAACGAGGCCCGCTAGTTCATTTCGTGTGATCCTTGCAGGACCATGTACTTATTGTAGGATATGGTCCCTCTGAACGTCGAATAATTTATTTTTTTGTATCTTACTTCTCGTTTGGTCACTGACCACAACTCCTTTGTTGTTGTTGTTTTGCTCTCAGAGAAAACAACGATCAGAGCGTCTTGACCGCCCTACTTTGTGTGTGTAATTGCTGCCAACGAGTTGGGCATAACTCATGATTTTCTTTACAAAGGACAACACACTACAGTAGTTCTTGCACGGTCATTGTTCATTGACAGTAAAAAGTAAAGGTAAAGCAGTCCCTATACAGGCCTGGACAGGCCCTGAGGGTTCCAGGAGGTTGAGTCTCCCAGATTTCAAGACAATCGGCACATGAAGGGGGCAAGGTTGTTAGCCCAACGCGCCGGCCGCCTTTACCCTACAGAAAATATTCCTGGTACTCATTTTTGTTGTTCAGTGACAGTAATAGTGTAAAAAACTGCACGAAAAACTGAACTGAATGTTCTCTGGCACAGCACAGGTTTCCCATCAGGTTTGTCAGTGTTTTTGGTCGGTTCTGTGTCTTCTTGTGCGTGTGACTATGGTGGATAAAAACAAGGCTGTCGTTTGCTGTTTGCTAGGCCATCGGCCATACTGTTATCCGAAAAAAAGAAAAGAAAACGTAAAATATGGAGTAGGAAGTGGTATTTGAAAAGGAATATATCATGCGAAGCTCACCTGCTGAATGAATTGCTAGAAACGGATGTGCCTTCAAATGATACCATCGTGGTGTCGGCAGGTAAACTGAGGAAACTGTGGGCTTTCATGAGTGAACTGCCCAGTTTTCTGTGTGAAGGACGATTGGAAAGAAGAGTTCTGAGGCCTGCGCTATTCTCTGTCAAAACTGCGCAGTTTACTCAGTTTTTCCGTCAGGTATGACGTCACACAGTAAAATCGCTCAGTTTAACTGAGAGTCTATAGGGTGCTTTAGGTCCGCTTTACAAGTAGATGTTGACAATGGATGGAGACTAGATATTATGATGGAGATTGTAACCACTGCAAGAAGTTTTATGCGTTCTTTTCTAACTAGATTTGGTTATTGTGGGGATCTTGCGGGTTCTGTTTTCGGGTATTTAGTTCCTTCAAAAATATATCTATTCTTCCTTTGATGACAATGAAATAACAATTTAAAGTTTGACCATGAACGTACATTTCTCGACAATTTAGAACCCTGCATCAGCACCCTCTATGGTACAAACTAAAATATCTAACAAAATGCCCAGTGTTTCAGTACACAGGTTTTACATTTGAAACATTATACCTCCGACATATTTCGGTCTATTATGGTACAACTTCAGGGAGAATCACGTCAAGCAAATAAGTAGAAAACACGCAATAAAATTAAAATTAACTTAAAATTAAAAATAAAAACTAGTAATTCTATGATGAAGTTTGATATCTAGAATTCCATAAATTAGAAGCGGCTACGTGAAGACTATCTCATATGAAGTAGTTTAAAAATGGGTAATTTAAAACGCCGACCAAAAGCTGTTAACTAAAATAAAACAAAATTACCAGCAATATATAAACAGACAAACAAATTATGCAGTTTTTGGCGGGCCGTCTTTTGCAATAAAAATAAGATCAGTGCGACGGCAGAAAAAAAAAAAAGGAACTTCCCGGCCGCGTGCTTCAGCGCTTGAGTCAACTTGCTCGGTAAGAACAGCTTTTGTGATTAGATTGATAAATATTGGTTGCATTTACTGGAATAATTTGTGAGGTGTTAAGTTCTAGAGACGATGAATACGAACGCTACTATTTTCTGGACTCTGACGCCGTGTATTCTGATAGACAATATACCAATGTTTCATTGAAATCCGCTGTCTCAGATGTCAGCGTTCATGTCCTCTGACTATAGACGTAGGCGTTCCTCTGAAATCTGATCTACCGGACTACATCACTTCACGGCCCCGAAAACTCTAATCATCGGGACTAATCTGACTCGGAACAAGAAGCATGCAAATTATGAAGCTCTTCATAACGTACCATTTTCAGCCTACTGTTTCTTTCTCCCTCACCGGGCTACATTTTTTCCTCAACGTCCTAAGTGTGAGCCGTTAAATGAACTACTCTCACATGAATTTGCTACTCTGGCACAGAAACGAATGTAAAGACGTTGTGATGTCGCACGTGCACGTCAGACTAGGAATCTTTTACCCAGCCAACGTAGACCACGTTTGTTGAAACAAACACGTTGCAACTTGGTTTGACGTTGCAGATTTGCATCGCTGACACGTGTATAAAAGCTGTCCTTCCTCATTTTTTTTTATGAAAACAGAGCTAAATTGCTCTCCAGTGGGGTAGACTAACATTAATCTTCCAAATGCCTTCTTCTCTAGCATGAACTCTCATTTATTAAATATAAAAATCTACTGTTACAAACTAATATACAATAAAATAATATATTACTTCTCTTGAATTTTGTTAGATGGTATACAGACTGGGATATGTTAAAAAAAAAATGTTGAGGATTTTCGTATATTTTAAGTTTTCAACAATGCATTAATATTTTGTACCATAAACCTTTTTGAGAAAATCGATTTGATATACGTATGTGTATAGGCGTATATGTATGTATATATGCATGTACTCTAACCTGTCACGGTCCGTAGTTCGATCATCGGATACAGCTTCAGTAAATGACATAATAAACTGAAGATTTGGACAATTAGTTAGACGTATGTTAATCACGAGAAAGGTAAAATTAAGGCACTTGAAGTACAGGGCATCTCTCCTCAGAACAGAAACCATCTGGATGTCTATAATGCTTCCGATACAGGATTGAGGAGAAAGTAAAAGATCAGACCTACAAGGCGTCTGTCCGTGTGCATAGTATATGACTTAGACAAAGAAACTGTGACCACAGTGTCTTAGTTTTCTGCTCAAAATTAATCTGAAACATGTGCCAAAATATCACCAAGAAAACTGGGTCAGTTGACGTCAGAAAGGCTTAGCATATTTGAATCAGCTTGTTGACATGTATTCTTCTTCTTCTTCTTCTTCTTCTTCTTCTTCTTCTTCCCCCGGTCTCCCATGTGAACAGCCAATTGCAAACTCCAATTTCGTGAACGTTTTGCCTAGCGCTTTATGTTTACAGCCAGAGCAAGCGTGGCAGCAGGCATTTTGTAATTTGCATTCTACATTTTACAACCCATCTCGGACAGTCTGCTTTCGGCATCTATCTTTAGCCACCTATAATCCTGAATTTTTTTTTAGTTATATTTCAGTGCCTTAATGAGTGAATATCACATACAAGTAAATAATACATATAAAATTAGCTGAGAATGGGTAATATGTGTAGGAAAAACTGAAACAGGTAAACACAAGTGACATCTCGTCTATAGCATGGGAACTGTTTAAACACGGATGTTATGGCCTACCGGCGTATAAATAAACCTCATGCTTCGCAGCCATTTTTAGTAGTGGTGATCACCACTTGGAGCACCACCAGGTCTGATAACGCGCCCAGTATCAGGGCATGTTAAAGACTAAAGGGAAATTTGTCCGTGTCGTAAACCGACACCATGAAAATGTACATGGGATTCAGTCGGCGAATTCCTAGACTATGCCACTGAAATGGAAAGAATGGCTTCCTTTCTTTATTAAAAAGACAAAAAAAAATTTCCTCCCGCAAATCTGTACTCTATGTTAGTTACAATTTGCATAGCGCATCTACTCTAAAATTTAGGCTAGATATTCGAAGTATTATCTGCCACAACCTCCTCGTCTGAAACAAGTTCGCGTGCGTGTATGTGACAGAGACGGGGAAACAGAGAGAGAGAGAGAGAGAGAGAAGACACTATTGTTTCTTAGCAAAATCCATTTAAACTCCCCCCTTCTCCCTCATGGCTCGCGGACCCTAGCACATTCACATGTTTGGTCACCTGCTTAACACGCGAAAGAGGGAACGAAGACTACAGGGTAAGATAGACTAGTCATGCGGGAAACTTGCCGCATTACCCACTGGAAATAACAGAACAATGAAGGATTTTATTAGTTGCAAACATGTTTTCGTTTTAAGAAACTAGCTCTTCTGAATCATTGCCCCGTGTGGATGGGTAAATATTTCTGAAAGTTTAAAAAGAACGTAAAGCCTTCATCTGCTGGTTTATAAGGTTCCTTTCAAACGTCGGAAAGAAATTACCCAACCACACGGCGGAAAAACATAAAGACCTTGTCCCCCAGTCAGTGTAAACCTCATATCACCGTTTTCGAACTGTTAAGAATAGAAATATTTAAAATCGTTTTACTTTCCTCATTTATTGTCTTATTTATTTTTATTTAATAAAAGGAATGTATGCAAGATTGATAGAGGTGAGATTCAGGACTTAACTAGAGATGCCATTCTCAACAAGAAATCGCCGACAGCTGTAGGAGGTTGAGGTTCTCAGGTTTTCTAGACAAGCAGCACACCAAAATGGCAAGCTTGTCCACCCTATACAACGGTCACTTGTACCACCAGGAGATACTGCAGGTACTCATTTCTGTTAGAGTGTAATTTGACTCCACTGCTGTAGTGCGGCCGGAAGAATTAAGACAATGAAGCATCCCAATAACCCCACCGGGAATCGAATCCGCGACCTTCAGGCTTGCAGCGCATTGAATCAACCTACTGCGCCACCGTGTATCCGTAACAAGAAACAAAGCAGAAAAACTTCAGATATTGAAGGACGGACGACCATGCCCCCCTTTACCAAAGGAAAAGAATATACACAAAGACAGTAAAGTGCAAAATTTCATTTTAATTTCTCTTTCTTGCGGATAATGAAAGAGCTTCACATTTGCTTTTTCGTGTGTTATTTATGTTGCCGTTCTTGCTGTTGGTACCTACAACAGTGCTGGATCATTGACGTTTACTTTATCGAAGGGGGAGGGGGAAAGGCATTCTGTACCCTTTCGCATGCCGTGACCTCCGGATCAGGGATTCGCCACTGGAGCCGGCGTGCAATAACTAACTTCTTCAGAACAAAATACTATTTATAAGCTAATATTCGTTTTGGTAGCAGAGTTATCCGCATTTTACGGAACCCAAAGGTTCATTACAATGCTCACAAGAGCTCGCCACCGATCCCTATTCTGAATCATATGTATGAAGTCCATACCCTCCCACACATTTATTTAAGGTCCATTCTTAACACTGTCCTCCCGTCAGTACCTAGATCTACCAGACTATCTGTTTGTGTTGAAGTAACTCTTAATTCACATTAATGCTCAAATCTGTCTTCATCAAATCCCTCCCCTCAACCCGGAAAGGCTCATGGAACAAAAATTCGGTACATTACAGAAAAAAAAAAACACACACACACACACACGTTCCGAAGTAATTTACACGTCAGTAAAAAAAAAAATGGTTTCTTTTATTGTCGCAAAACTGCGAGCCGTAGGGCAGACAACATCGTTGACGCATAACTGGTGTCGCGAGTTTGTTTGTTTGTTTGTTTTTGGCACCCGGAGCGAGTAAACATATAGGCCGTTCGTAACAGAAATTACGAACTTTAACAAATCACAATTATTTACTGATTAATTCTCGTCCATTTGGCCCCCTTGGGACTCTACCGCCCCGGGGCGGTTGCACACCTCGCCGCTCCTCATACCTTCCCTCTGATACACTTCCGGCTGCATAACAACTGGTGACACAGTCCGCTCTGCAGTACTCAGCTCTGCTCCGTCCTAAGTTAAAACGAGATACTCGGTACGTACAACGAAGTGCCGTTTATGGGCAATGTATAAAATGGTCTGATTTTGTGCAGTGTGATGTCTTAGCTTTTGCAACAACAAAGTTGGGCACGAAAATGCAATGATATAAGCAAAATAATAATAAATGGGTATCACGACTACAGTATCGTCTTAAGGTTGATGGCTCGCATTTTATAAACAAGACTCGTGCCGAACTCAGAAGGGGGAAACTCGAGTGAAAAATGTAAAACTTTGGCGGCAGAAATGGACGAGACAGTGTGTGACAAACGAGCACAGGACAGAGCGCAAAATATGGCACTGATATGGACATGCAGAATGAAACAAAGAGCAAAGGCGAACAAACTTGTTACTTTACACTTCACGATACTCGACATCTCGCCGAGACGTTAAGTACTGACCACCAAGGAGCCTACTTTTCGTATCGATTGTCGTGAGCGTGTAAACTAGAGAATGTCACGAATCATGCAGTGGTACATTATATGTAGACTTAGTTCACGTAATAACATAGCGGGTTCACTTAAAACGAGCCATTAAGTAAACTCTAACAATTGTTAGATCGTAAAGCGTAACCGACAAAATGAAACGGAGACGCTACAGAACAATGAATTGAAAACGAACAAAATTGGGAAGATGAAATACCAGAAAGAGGAAAATCAGAAAAATAAGCAACATAACAGGAAAAGCAGCACACGTGAAGTACAAAAACGAACCGGGGGGGGGGGGGGGGGGGGGGGGGGAAAAAAATTTACCCACAAAATTCCGGGAGGTCCGCGGGCAACAAAACAAATTTTCCA
>Ga0123354_10006454_pt1 | contig 17427 bp, 14 predicted proteins | sample TergutLab28metaG_2_FD_97872 | JGI IMG/M metagenome (GOLD analysis project Ga0123354, IMG submission 97872) | Labiotermes labralis P4 segment gut microbial communities from Petit-Saut dam, French Guiana - Lab288 P4 | ecosystem: Host-associated > Arthropoda: Insects > Digestive system > Gut ...
GAATAAGTCCTGGAGTTTGTAACGAAGGTGTATTTCCTAAACAGTAAAAGCGGAAGTTGCATGTATTATTCATTGTCTGTCATATAGGTCTACAGAATTAATACTTACAGGAAAAATCTGTGAAACAGTGAAAAATCTCTGCCCCAATTCCTGATTTCCCACCACATAATCCTTCCGATCGCACTATGGCCTTGGGGTCGACTCAGCCTCTAACAGAAATGAGTACCAAGAGCATTTCCTGGGGGGTAAAGGCGGCTGGTGCTTAGGGCTGGCAACCTTACCACCATCCTGTGCTGTTGTCATGTAATCTGGGAACCTTCACTTCCTGGAACACTGTGGGCCACTCCAGGCCTGTAACGGGACTGCTTTACCTTTACTTCTACTTCTAGGAATCCAGGTCACTGTACGTTATCATACGTGCAGTTGCGGCTTTCCGAATTCATTAAAACCCTTATATTCCGTTAGGGCCGAAAGATGAACATGCACTTTGTTAGTAGTTCATAAGAAGTGGATTAAACGATTTTAGATTTGATGTATCACAAATTAAGAGCCCCGCATGGTGGCTATATCCACCTTCTCTCAGACTATACCATTTCTCCAGACTTCGCAGTTCGTCTAAGTCTCTTTAGTGACCTTATTGCTGTACAACGACGCCCAATCAATTGACCCAGAATCAGAAACCGATCTACCGTGTATGAAATGGAGAGAAGAAAGTGACGCTGGGATGCCTTCTCCACTTTCCTGCTGATCTGGCTTTCATTCGCTTCCTGTTCTCTGTCAGGAAACTGGCTGCACTAATTGGAGTTTCTCCGGTGCTTTCTCGTGCGATCTCTAAGATAGGCAACCTGCTTTCCTTTCAAAACGTCTCCCAATATTGTGTAGAATTCTTATCAGAGGTGGGAATTGTATGCAGTATTGGGATCTGTGTTAACGTTATGCACTTGCCAGTTAATAATATCTAGACCAGAATAAATGGCGTAATGCTTACACTGCTGCTTCGCATTTGTTAGTTCAGAATACTTAAATATTTTACCCCTGAATTTGATGTATTAATGTATACTAGACCTAGAATTAATGTCCATAAAATCATTCCGTTTTCCAGAACTACAAATCAGTAATCCTTTTCGAATAAATCCAGTACTTAAGAAAGAATATTTGCGTGAAATTGTGAACTGAAAATAGTAATTTGTTCATTGCATAAGCTTATAAGAAACTAATAACTGCAAAGGTATTGGACATGTATGCTCAAGTCGCAGACAAAGGATGCAGCCTTCATAGTGACCCTCGTAACAGCTTCATGTCACTGCTGTACGGACGGTCGTAACTTTCCTCAGTCCCTCGAGGTATGTATTGCAAATCTACCCTAGCGGATAGCTTCCCTTCTACATCCTTCCAAGTAGGCCTATCTTATTAAACCTAACAACTATTTCGTCATTCAAAGGTATATAATAAAATATATGTAAAGGTATATAATAAAACGAAGAAGTATTACGAAGAGTTAAGGAGCATCCTACATACAATAAAACGAAGAAAGGTTAATTGGTGTGGTTACATCTTGCGTAGGGACTACCGCCTAACACACTTTATTGAAAGATGGATGGAAGTAAATTTCGAAGGAATGGAAAGACAAGGAAGAAGACGTAAGCAGCTATTAGGTGACCTTAGGGAAACGAAAAGTTATTGGAAGCTGACAGAGGAAGCACAAGATTGAAGCTTCTGGAGAACTTGCTTTGGAGGAGGCAATGGACCTGTCGAAAGACAGACTATGTGGTCGTGGTGTTGGTGGTGGTCGTGGTCATGGTAGTGGCGGTGGCGGTGGTGGTGGTGTGAATCGAATCCATCTTTCTCAGGAAAAAGCCAAATGGCAGAGTCTTACGACTTTTTCCAATAACCCGAGGATGCATGAAATGGTGGGAAATTCGAGTGGCTGAGCGACTAGTAGCATCTCTTGGAGGACTCTGCTGCAGTCAGTTCGTGTATTTTGCAAAGCGTGTATCATGAGCTTACCAACATTATGTTGTTCAGTAAATGAAGCCGCCTAATCGTCATGTAATCGGGAGTCCGCACACTCACGGTCGTTGACAGTTGAAACACATCACCCAAAAGGAGCCTGACCTACGTCTGTATTTGTAACTTAGAGTGACAGCGAATATAAAGTCATGTACCATGGTTTTTGGGGTCTGTATTTTTATATTCTAACATTTGCCCTTCAAATATCAGACCGCTCAATGTTTACCAACTCTCATATTTTTAGAAAATACCAGGGCTTGTTACAATGTAATGGCGAAATTTTTATTCTGGTACTGCACTGTGCCTGTTTTATCACACGGAGTGACCGCATCCGTCCTTATTCAAGCAGCTGTTTATCAGTATCTGTAATGTATCTGCTGTTACGCTTTCGTATCGCGACATATGTACCACAGTGGGAATTGCAACCAAAGAGCCGCACTTTGGGGCAAAATTGCGAAAAGCGACTAACAGCCTCGTCATATCTGTCCGTCCGCATGGAACAACTCGGCTTCCACTGGTCGTATTGTCATGTAATTTTGTATTTCAGTATTTTTCGAAATTCTGTCCAGAAATTTCAGGTTTCATTAAAATATGACAAAAATAATGAGTACTTTACATGAAGACCAATATACATTTATGTCTCGCTCATTTCTTCTTAAAAATGGAAATATTTCAGACAAAAGTTCTAGAGAAAATGAAAACATATTTTATGTTCAATAATATTTACCGAAAATCATGCCGTTTATGAAACAATCTGGAGAAAATGTAGAGCCGTACAGGCCATTAAAGACAAAATTGCGCATGTGCGTTACGTGCAGGATGCCTAAGGCTACAAACACACTCTCAGAATATTTAATAATTCTTGCTTTTCCACTGCAGTAATAGTTGCACAAAAGTGCCTCAATGTCACGCCAATATGTATATTGCCCGTCTTGTCTGTTGCCGTTCCAGCTGTCTCGATTTCGTGTCGCTCCCGAAATGGGTTGAGTGTCGTGTACACTTCTGTGTAAGTTGCTCATCCTGACTGTCGCTGTCGCAGTGGCCTCTTTACCGGTCATTTCCACACAGAAATAAAGCCCATCTGATTCCAAACAAAATATTGGTCTTACTTCTTTTCCTGTTTTTCCTTTTATTTGTTTTTCCTACCTTTCTACCCATCCCATTTTATCTCTCCCTCTCTCTTCTCTATTTATTACCCTCGCCTCCTAGTTATTTTTTCTGTGTCTCAGCCCATCCTCCTGTACCTCGGTTTCTTTGTTTTTCTTCTTACCGTCTTCCTCATGTTTTAGTTTGCCTGCTATTTGTCTCCGCATTTGTTTGGCTTTTCACTCTTCCGTGGTTTCTGTTGCAAACGTTCCAACCAGCAATGAGTAGGCCTTGCACACACTTGACTTTCCTGAACTTGCATTTCAATTAAAACAGTACGCCATACAAGCCGCCGGCACGGTGTGTGGGTACGAAAGTGCTACGTTAACTGCTAAAGTACTTTCTTGCACTCTGTTGTTACCCAAGCAGCACCTGATTTAACAGCCGTTCTTCACATTTTACGCACGGATAAGAAAATCAAGAAAGGGCCATATTGAGGGGCGTGAAATTTAGTGTAGGCTGTACTATACGGAGTGTCAATTCGTCTGTGTTTTCTTTCGGTACGGCCTGCAGTCCATATGAAGCCTGCTTTTTCTGGAACAAATGAAACTTTCTGAATACTCTACCATGCGTTTGGAAGTGCCATCAGCCCATCGCGGGCCTCTCACTACAAAGGACAACAGAAAGCATAAAAATGTAGACAAATTTATGAGCACTCAATATGTTAATCGTTGGTTGAAGTGTTTCAGCAGCTTAAGACGGCATATCTTGTGGTGGGTGAGGAAAAGGTGATTGCTTTTCCGAAATTTAAGTTTTAAATTTTATTTTTGCAATTGCTTGTATCGAATGCTTCTATGGCAACTTGAAAATTGTAACAGCCTATTATGCTATTACTGTTAGTGTTAAGTTTGGTGTTCATATAACGCATGGGTGCTCGAATAGTAGGAAGATAAACGCATTCGGAGATTTAATGTGGAAACCCATGTAAACTGCTGCCGAGATGGGGGTAATGGGACAGTAACATAGACATTTAAATTTGATCATTTGCTAACGAGTTGTGACATTTTGATTTGGTTCGAACTAGTGCAGAGTAACGTAGAGTGGCAGGCGCCTTAACGCATTCCTTCTACCGCAGTACATTTCGATTACATTTGTTATATGGATTGTGAAGTAGAATCTGGCGGGCGATTTCATTTTTCGGTTCCGATCTGTCCAAAATAACACCATAAGAAAACACGAAGCCCAAATCATACACTGTAATTTTTTTCGGAGTTGCTTCCTTATAAAAGAATTGACCCAAAACTATAGGGTGTTTATCTCATTAGGATACACAACTTTTATCTGAAGTGTGTTTCAATACGAACTTCATAAACGGACAAAAAAGCGTTTAATAAATGTAGAAATTCTGGGCTACGCTATGCATTACGTGTGGTGTGATTATCCTTGCCCACTATGGCCTTATATCAGCAATTAACGAACCTACACGACCTTTAGTCTTAGTGTCGTAAAGCCACAGACTGAACGTCACAAGTTCGATCTCTAGTACTACGAAATGTCGAATACATTAGACCGGACAAAAAGCTGCACGCTGCTGAGTCACATTACGGAGTAGTGATGTGCCGGTTAACACCGGTGTTTTCTGCAGTGTACTTCCCTTGTATTAGTCTTACCTTCTACAATGTTAGTGAAATGTTAATCTTAAACTGTATATTTTTCCACGCATTTATTTTAGTTTTCAGCTATCGCTCTGAGTTGTGTGTTCTAGGGATAAGTTATGATGATTGTCTTATATTTTCTCCCGTTTAATACCTACCGACCTGCACACAAACTAGTTCTTATTCCTTTTCCAGCCTCATTTCTGTTTCCTTCAGCTGGTTGTCCTGTTTCCCTAGTAACTAAAATTTAACAGGGCAGGCTATGTACCTATAAACGTGACACTGAGTCGATTTCGCATAACCATTGTTTCCGTGTAAAAGCATTAATTATTCAGAACATGTGTGTCAGTAGTCTTAGTTATTCTACATGCAAAGCGCAAGCACCTCGTTGTGGTGTCACGGGTGGCCCGACTGTCTGTACTCGTTTTGCCCGCTATCTCATAAACGGCACCATTTTCGGGAAAAGGTTATGGGACATAACGTGTGTTTTGATATTCTCCACAATTTTGTCTGGAACATTTCTCATTCTAAGAAGAATTCAGCGAGATTTTGTCATAAATGTACATAGATCTTCATGTAAAGTACCCGTTATTCTTTTCAGATTTAAATGACACTTGAAGTTTCTAGACAGATTTTCGAAAAACACTCGGATGTCAAATTTCATGGAACTACTTCCAGTAGGAGCGGACAGACAGACAGACATAAAAGACGAAACAGATAATCGCTTTTTTTTGCCATTTTCCTTATGCGCCTAAAGCCGAATATACGAAATACAAATACTGGGCAAATGTGCTGTAGATCTAAAGACTTGAACCTCAGCAGGAGGACGCAGCACGCGGTAAATGACGAGTACGATCACAGTATGTAAGAATGCCTGCCTGTACGTTACAGCACTGAATTTAACCGAGCACGCAGTCGCTCGGTTTCGTATTAAGTATAAAATATTCAAGCCATGAATAAACCACGATACGTAAATCATGCATCACGTAAGGTCTACTTCCCCATCCCCTCTATATTGATCCTTCTCCCCCATTTTAGTTCACGAATGTAAGGTTAAGGCAGTCGCTGCTTTTCGCCCAATGGAACACAAATGTTCTGTCTGTGGTCTGACGGCGGCCAGACACACGGAGAGTTCAGAAAGAAAACTTAAATGCGCACTGAAACCATAAATATTTTATGTGTGGGGAATAAATTTAAAAAAGTACAAGGAGTTAGATTGTGTACGTGAAGCATAATATTTCTGGCTTTCTGTCTGTGTTAAATAATGCCTCTAGATTTCCAACTGGTGAATCACCGTTATAAACTGTTCTCGCTTTCTATAAACGTCGTTAACAGACAGAGTGGATGGAGTATAGAAATGCTTCTGTTTTGTTGTTTCGAAAATAGTAAGACAACGTAAAGAGACGTGGGACATAAAGTTGGTTTAATTTCTTTTGCAAAGTTGATTCAAAATATTCCTTAATACCATAAATATGTAGTGAGTTATCTACCACGTGTTTCTACACATTCACGTATGACTTCTTATGATGTACCTTTAATTGTCATCCGATTTGAACCAAAGTGTACATACACAGCCGAACCCGGTTATAACGACATCGGTCTATGCGACACATCGTCTATAAAGTCAGATGTTCTGTGATACCAGTTAATTACTAAGTGTTAACCATAACGTTGTACTCATCTTTTATAACAACACTCGCTGATGACGACACAAAATATTCAACCCTTTCGTGGCGTTATAATGGAGTTCAAATCTGTTTACAAATTGTAGTAAACGTCCCCAGTATCAGTATGCAGAAAAATCCATTCAGCAGTTCTCAGATTGTGTTACGTGCAGGAATAACCAGACCTGATGAACGCATTGGGATCATCTTTGCAACTTTTGGTAGAACCCCCCCCCCAAAAAAAAAAACGGCCCCCACGCTGTTAAAACGCCTTCCAGCGAAAGATGAGTTTTCGAAATTTGCCACGTACTCGGATTTAGTTATACATTTCCCAGCTCATATCACGTGATAAATCTGCGTAAATTGCCGATAACACGTTGTTTATTTACCCTAATGAATCATTTTTAGGATTGTGGTAGTTTCAGTTTCCATCTTTCGATAATCTGTGTGATTGATCTGATGTTTATTGGACCATGCATCATTGTGATAACTGAAGAATAAAAAACCAACCAGATGTCACTTTTTATTTTATTGTACTTCTTATAGGCTCAACATGTTTCGGGCACTACTATGCGCATCATCAGGAGCTCGAGACTACGATGTTTATTACCACATTGGTCGTTTCGTTCTTGGTTTGCTGTAGGTTGGAGGTTAGGTGCGGTTAGGCTGGAGTAGTGTCCGGGCTGCAGCCCGGACACTACTCATGCCCGAAACATGTTAAGCCTATAAGAAGTACAATAAAATAAAAAGTGGTATCTGGTTGGTTTTTTATTCTTCAGTTGTGTGATTGATATTTAATTATTGCAACTGGGTGTGTGACACTGCGTTCAGTTTTTGATATTACGAAACTAGGTCTGTATTTCTGTCTGCTTATTTTTATTACAGTTAAATTTTATTGTAGTAGTTCGAAGTGACTGTCATAGGAGGATTTTTCGATTTGTCATTGATTATTCACAAGAAAGGAGTGCTCTGAAGACATGTTACTTCCAAGTCTTCAAAGACTTAACGGATTTTGTACAGCGTTATGCCCGTGTTAAATATATTTGACGTAAGATGAAACGATAGCACAGAGTATAGCCTGGATATTAATATGACTTAAAAATGAAATGAAGTGAAATGCCAACTTGTTGCAACTAGGTAATTTTATTGATGTATTCCTAGCTCGACATGTTTCGGCCACATACTCCCATCATTAGGAGCATTAGATGTTTAGTTGCAGCGTATGGCTTTATGCACCGAGTTTTATGATGGGTGGTGGTCTTGAGAGCCGCTGCCTAGGTCGTGTGTACGGTGCGGATGGTGCCGTTGCACGGTCAAACAACCCTCAAATTAATATGACTGTTGAGTAAATGAGAGGAACTTAGAAATCCGATAATGTAAATCAGTGTGTGGTGACTGCAGTCCTCAGGTGAGTGGAAAGAGTATTCTTAAGACCTCAGTATGAGGAGGGTGATACAGTACTGAATATTGGCCACATTATCGACATTCTCCCTGAGATGATGCACAGAAGCAAGAGTTTCACTGGCACTTGTAAAAGGAAAGGCTGAAAGTACACGTGTATTAACTTTACTGATTGAAAGATTGTCTCTAAGGCGAAGTCTCGGTGGACAGGGCGGCGCCCCTCCCTTTATCGTTTCCTTTATACCTCGCTGAGAGGCGCGCTCCATGTTATTACTCCAGCGGGACGAATTATAGCCTTTTATCCCCATTTTTCCCGTGCTTTTCTCAGTTCCTCGTAACTTCATCATTATCGACTGCTTCAGTACTCCTCGGACAGGGCATTAACCTACCCTTCCATACACTCGGGCAACTGCAATTACTTTAATTCAATTCACCGTCTTTCTTTCTGCGTCCCTCCCGTCGCTATAATGTGTAAATAGATTAAATCAACCGAATACTGTGCTTATATCTCCGAAGTTTTTGTAACCTGACTTACCGGATTTTTTGGGTAGTGTTCTGGAATACTATGAGGATGAGAGAAATGTTCTTCAGACATTAAGCCTAGTCGAGAAAGTATTCGAATGTAGCTTGATGGACAGCTTTCAAATTGGAGTTGGGTAGAGTGCTTGTCACTTTAACTTTTAACGTAACCTCACAGCTAAGCCAATGAAAGCGGCTGCTGCCGGCTTATTCTTTCTTTCCATGAAATGTTTTTACGTAATGAAATTGCCTATTATGGTAGTGTTGTGAATACATATAGTTTATAGCCAAATTGCTACTAATGTTGCGGTTTTCTGGGAAGTGAGGGTGCATAATTTAGTAGATTTGTTCCCTCGCTTTTGAATAACAGAGTGGCAGATTGAAGATGAAGGCAGTAGTTAATATCTTCCACCACGAGAATTCAAATATGAATTTTATGTTAGAAACATTTACCACCCTTGCGTCGTAAAATAATGATTCGTGAATTAGTTTTAGGAGCTCTTTACACCAAACCAGACTAGGTACGGAGGGGAACCAAGCAGAAGGATTTTACCAGAAGCTATTTTATGCAACTTGCTAGAGAATGGCAATGTTTGACCACGACCGTCGTTATGCAGAACGTGTAAATAACATGTGCAGTAGGATAGCGGTAGACATATTAGAAATTGCCACTCTGGAGACACTGGTTATGGTTTGCAGTTTCGATCTCTTCCCCGGGGCACGATTGCTTGTCCGCATTATTTGTCACAAGTTCGTGAAGGTGGACGACATAAAATGGACTGATTTCCAGTCCAAATTAATCGTATTTTGTCTAGTAAGAACACACTTTTTCAGCACTGATTATGAGGCTGGGGTAACATAATGTCTAATTCAGGAATTCCCAAATGCAGCTATCAGCACCTTCTCATATCGCCACCAGCAACTATCGTTGTTAGGTTTCAGACTGTCTCCTTCTTTCATCCTTGAGACGAGTTGCCTTCATGTCTTCTGCAAATTTATGGACTGTTTTTACGCTTGTCAATATCATACGGCTGCAAATTTCACCTTCGAATATACGTGTCCTTGCCTGCATGGGTTGCCGCGTTTTTAGCAATAATATGTGCTGATCTTTGGTTAATTCTGGTAGAACGTCCATGGAGCATACTGCCATTTGGTAAGGTGCTATAAATGGAGGCACTTGCATGTCACACTTCTCTTCAAATTGAAAGTCAATAACAATCCCCAGTACGAAATTCTTTTACATTTAGGAATTTGCTGGTTTTACGTTAAGTGGCCACAGAACATTGTTATAGATTTAAAACCGGGTAAGGTAATTTTGTACTTGAGAACCGCTGATGTAATCCTTGGTATCAGAACAAAATAGTATAAAATAAGAACGCTGATCTGACTAAATCCGTTATAACTAGAGACTTCGGTCGCATGATTTGTTCCGCATTACACAATATCCGCAGTCGTTCAGTGTAAAGCGACTGTTTGTATGTCAACACACGCGCTTTGTGTCTTGCATATTCCACGAAATGTGCTCAACAAACAAAGACAAAAGCAAATTAACGTAATTTCATTGCAGTACAAAGTATGTTTTGAATCACGGAAGTGTTGAGTGGAAGGTGCGAGTCCTCGGACTAGGAATTTCCTCATTTGTTAATTGCCCTAAGTCTGTTCTACGACGCTTCTATCACGTAGTGGGAAAGTGCCCATGTTTCTATTTGAGGAAAATGTCCAAACTCAGACCTGTAGGGCTTGTTACAGATCATCAGCGCCCAAATTTGTAGGTAAAAAAGGTAAATTTGCCCAGCGGGGGAATAGAGATTTAGTTCCACTCAATCCCAAACTCGTCGCAGGTTTGAAGTAAATGGTTAGCTTCACACATCGGCCACTTTACCCAAGGAAAACGCCGAGATTCCCACTGAAATGAAGGCTGGTTTGCCCCCACAGTCGGTCTGGATCTGATTAGAAAGTGTCTTCCAATCGGGATTCGAACTCGGGTCCACCCAGCTCGTCACCTAGTCGCTATGCCGACAACGCTACCCCGCTGTCCTCTCTAATCTGCAGGGGTGCTTACAATCTGACGCACGTGCTCTGAAGAAGGGCATCATAATTGTAACTCTGCAAAACAGGCTTATAGAGTTATAACGTGCACGCAGGATTAAATGGTCGGGACATACAGACATACGTATGCCTACAAAATCAGCGGTGTACCTTATATGATTAAGATCGGTCTCACTGCTGTAGTCCTCACTTACACTAAGATAGTTAAAGAGTTCAGTTGCCCCTAAAATAATTTTGTTTTACATGGCCTATAATGTTGTGATAATCATTAAATGTTCTTCTGAGTAACGTGAACACTGTTGTCCTTTTACCCCGTTCCCTTTGGTAATGAAGCGTTGCTCCTTTTAAAGACAAATCCTTGAAATTAACCTCCTCCAAAATTTTATGTGCATTATTCATCCTGATCACGAGCGGATTTACCGTAAAACTAATGAAACTTCTGCTTCAGTGCCCTTCAATTGCACGGGCCCCTTCCAAGACCCGTGAAGGACCGTTAATAAATATTCATTTTTCGTGTCCAATTTTGTATTCTTTTTCTTAAAGATGGCCCCCAAAATTGTATAAGCTTCTGTCCCCACAAAACCTGATCCGCCCCTCATCCTGATTTGCATAAAACCCCCACAGAAAAAGCAGGGGTTTGGAAGTATGAAGTGTAAGTCACATTAGTACGGCACCACCCTAGTGTTTTTTTAGAGACATTCTGCTCTTGCATAAATGTTGGGTTGTTATTCTCCTGGAACTGTAGCAACCGTTACATTGCATCTTCGACGTCTGTGAGAGCTGTAATTGGGGGATTCTGTAGCAACAGTCCTTTCTTAGAAACAGTGATATGCCAGCCTGCGGTTCGGTAAATCTTTGCACAGTCAAGGTTAATACTCCTGTTGCTGATACGAAAGGATTAAACCAATTACACCGTTGGAGTCGCACTGCAGCGCCTTTGCCGACTTCAGCTTGATTCCACGAAGGATGTGCAATACTAAACCACTGGTCTCCAACACGCGGCCCGCTTGACCCATCAGGCTCGCCATTTAATTTTGTGTGGTCCTCAATCCAAAATTTTACTCGTTACAGGAAGGTTCCCGGCACAGAATCAAATAACATTTTTATTTAAAGATTTTTTTTTCTTCTCGGGCCGTAAATCCACAAACGTGTTTGTTATTAAAACACTTTATTATTATAATTCGTAGATACAATTTATGAATTATATATTTTGCATCTGTTGGATAATAGGGTGTTTTAATCGTCATTAATGCACGGTACAAACATGAAGAGTGTTTGTTATCCTCGAATGCCAAGGTTCCACAAACACCAACAGCGAAGAAAAGTTTGAAATTCTGTAATAGATATATATGTAAGTTTCATTCACTAAAACACAACACATATATGGTCATTAATACATGGTTGGCAACATGTTTCGGTTCTAGTGAACCATCTTCAGGTCAGTACTTAATATACGGACATGGTGCATTCAATGAGTGCGCACATTATGGGATCCCATATTGTTTACAAACTGTTTGTAAACAATATGGGATCCCATAATGTACGCACTCACTGAATGCACCATGTCCGTATATTAAGTACTGGCCTGGAGATGTTTCACTAGAACCGAAACATGTTGTCAACTACGTATTAATGACCATATTTGTGTTGTGTTTTACTGAATTACTTTACCATATTGTATAACACAACAGGATGGCTCTTATCCACACTTTAAGTTCTATCATTTAAGTATGAAATATTCTTAATGGTGTTTTTAGTTTTAATCTTAGTGTGTGTTATTTAATGCTAAAGGGATATATGTCCCGCCTCATTTTCCCAAATAATATGTTTTTCTTGGTTAGGATCTTAGTGTGAAACCCCTTTACTGTACATTTAAGCCTAATCCACATGTGCACACACGTGCTCCTACCGGACGTCGGCGGCATCATGTCGCTAAAAATCTGTTTTATTTTACGTTTGAACTACATTGCGAGACAGTCACAGGACAGGACTGTGACAGTTCTCAGACCGTGACTCTGCGGACCGCTTCGACAGTCAGTTCTCAGAGGTACACCCGACACGGCCTCGAAGAGTCGTCATTCATAATCATGTCATCATGCGAGCCTGCGTATTTCGTCGGGGCGACAGCAACATAGATCTTCCAACAGATTCTCGTGGAAAAGATTCAGTACATGTTAGTGTCAAGGTCGATGAAATTTTAGGCGTAATAGGCCTCGACCAATTATTGGACCGAGAAGACCTTACCCGAAAGTCGCTGGGCAATTGCGCGGAGACTTATTTCAATTATTTTTGATCCAGAGAATCAAGGTTATATATTCGTTAATGTCCTACATATAATAAAACGACGAAAGCTGACTCGATTGGTCACGTCTTTCGTAGGAATTGCCTTCTATGGCACGTTATTGAAAGAAGGTCTCAGGGATGCGAAGAGGAGGAAGAAGACGTAAGCAGCTACTAGACATTCATGGAAAGATAAGATACTGGAATTTTGAAGGGGAAGCACTAGATCGCACTGTCTGGAGAACTCACTGTGGGAGCGGGTATGGTATGGACCTCTCGCTAGAGAGAATGCGTAATGAATGAATTCATAAATAACATGGGTGTTGCATATTCATGACTATGCATGTACAGTATACACATGTGGCAAGAAGCAAAACTCTGTGCATGTGAAAAATTCTGATTCAAATCAAGGAATATGAACAGAGAAATGTCTACAGGGTTTTCCTGGGACGAGACCGCTTGTAAGACAGGCGTAGGTGGGAGGATTATATTAAAATGGGTCTTAAAATCCTAGGATGGAAGGACAAGGATTTGATTCATCTAGCTTAGGTTTAGGATAGGTAGTTGGCTTTTGTGAGCTCGGCAATGAATCTTCGGTACATAATAAAAGAATATAATCAGTCAGTGCCTCCAGCAGTCAATAACGAAAGACGCATATTTCCAACATCGATATACATAGTGTGTCAAGTGTTGTGGCGTGAGGGTGCTACAGCTTGTGTATATTGGTTATGTGGGTGTGTGTCGAAACGGTGAATGGATGAAACGTCTGATGTTTGTGATCAGAACACTCACAGCCGTATTACACACTTACTTGAGTCACACGAAATGTTCTGTAAATATATCACATATACCAATACCACCATTTACCTTTCACTGTAGAGGTACACACAACATATCGTTTATATGCGAAGACACTCCATATCTGCTCACCACCTCTACAGCCAATAATACTAGCCCAGTATGCTGATCACTTCGAATGTGTTTGTATTAAAATTTTTGATCTTATTATTTTAACCTTGTACAATATTATTTTTGCTTTTGAAAAGGATTTTCTATGATTAACGTACATACCTATATAAGTAAGAACTTTTGTAAGAAGGAGAACTGTTTCACTATCCGTATGTAACATAATTTCCTCTTTATACTTCCGGTGTACCGCCTGATGATAGTTATTTTGGAGTAACCGAAACATGTAGCTGTAATCTACAATTACTACATAAAATATGTGCATAAACACGGATTATATCTTTATTATGTATTTTAGAAACACAAAAGGGATGTCACGCCTTAAAATTTAAAAAAAATCTTCGGGTTCATGAAATGCGGGTAGTTGGATTGGTTGATAAACTTCCAGTTTCTAAAAAGCGTTATCTGAGACTATGGATGGTGCTTCGAGAAAGATGTGGAAGGAAACTTCCCTGGTTTATTCTAAAGTGATATGTCTGAACTTTTATGGAGAGACTGGAAAAGACGAGGAATGAAATAAGTCATCATAGCCGATATTACGCCAGAATTAAGATAGGTGCGTTAGTGCTCCGCGCTCAATATAATTCTTGGGCACATTTACACTTTTGCTAATGGTTTTTATTTGTAATTGCAGCCGCCGGTCAGGAGCTCAATATTGACAGTATTGATCTTCTGGAGTCCTTACACCTTCACAACACCAGCCACCAGGGGGTTACAGAGACGCCGGGCCCCCAACATCTGAAACCTGCCTACAATCTACAGGGTGAGTACAAAATGTCTTTTTTAACGAACTAGGAACCCTAAATTGTTGGTTGTAAAGGGCCTATCATTTTGCCCATACCATAGGCCATTCTTTTGTAGCGTACCGACATCCATGTTTAGTTCACGTCTACTGTGAAGCTGGAGACAGAAAGTGTCTCTGAAATGCCAATAATCAGACACGTGAAGACAAGGTCATAGACCAGAAAACCTGAATTCGAATTTCCACCGCCATGGTAACATCAAACTTCGTGGGTTTTAACCCTTTGACGCCTAATGTCAACTATAGTGGTCGTACCGCACCGCTAACCTCCAAAGTTGTATTTTATATATTTATTCAACAAATATAGGTACTGAATATTTTAAACATGGTATATACTCTCCGTTTTTTTTTCTCTTCAAAATGCAGTTTGTTTCATGATTCTAACGTATTTGGTTCCTGTATTATTCACATTTTATATACAGGGTGTGCTAAAATTTAAAAAAATAATTCCGGCGCCAAAAGTTTAAGGAACTGCTTAAAACAACTGTTCTCAGCATTTTCTGCTGCACGGACTGGCAGTGTGTAAAACCCAGTGTATCTGTCAATGTACAATGCAGGTAATAGTCGGTGTATAAAATTGCTATTAACAACTCGCACCTAAATACTGTAATCCTTGTGCCTTAGAGCTTGATTGTTCCTCGGAACTGCTTCTGGGCGAACAAATTTACAGTGAAAATTAATTTTCCATTAATTCACACATTACAAATTTTAATTGGCATTAAAGTTTAAAAACTACAAAGCAAATTTCGCCTTAAAATAAAACAGAACGCCACCTAAGTGTATACACGTATACAAAGCACAAATGGTCAAGTACTCTGTTGAAATAACATTTCTTGACCATTAACATGTACGTGTATAAGGATGTGCGTAATATGAATGAAAACTGGTACCATCCATGTTGTATGATATGATAACACGAAAATTACTCAAGGGTTAGTCGTTGCAAAATGATCAACGCGGAGAAGCGTGGGCTCCATAACAAAGCTGCGATAACAGTAAGAGGTACTGCGATGCTACTGCCGCTGCGCAGACGGCTCAGGATGCCGTGGCATTTGCGCATTTGATAAGTTTCGGGAACAGAAGACAGCTGAGAAGAGGCGCAGGAGGCAGACGGTTTGGGAGAGGAAGAGGCTCATCTAGGCGAAAACTGGCGCGCAAATTAAAAAATAGGGCAACTTTTATTATGCAACGTCGAACGATATTCGTAGCGTAATTTTGAAAAGCAAGTATTAATTTGTGCTTCCCGTATTCGCATGAGCGAAATCTCTTAAAACTGATTGCCTGCGTACGGAGGGATTACTCAATATTTATTAAGAACGTAACCTGAAGCTCGGTTCTCTCTTCTTCCCAAGTCACACAGTCACGACACTTGAGAGGGATAAACAGTCGATATAGGACAACTTCCGTTGCTTTAAGTCTGGGTTACCCCTCGAATCGGATGCTACGGATTACCGCTGGAGATAACTTATTTGTTGTCGTGACTGATTGTGGGACGGATGGCCGTAGAATCTTTATTCGATTCGTCGTAGCAGAAAGAGATCTTTCTGTTCTTCAGTTAGTCCGGATCGGTTCTGGAGCTGTGATCATTAGGATGGGCAAAGAACGGTAAGTTGAATGGGATACGCGTTTCCTGCGATGGATTCTACTCTCAGATGTCCACTGTCCCTGTATTTTTCTGGAAGTTCTGTGTACAACCGCAACGACTTGTCAAGCTAGTTGGTCTCTGGGCCGAGGCTTGAGACCGGGACCTTCCAATTCGAAACAAGATTGATGTCAAATGGACGGCGCGACGGTGGGCTGACAGTAATTGTTTCAGTCATTGTCATCATTTTTTAACTGTATGGGCTTTCTCGCGAGCAATACCCGACGGCTCTTACGTGGAAACAGCACCGTACGGCTCTTAACGTACACATGTGGGTAAAATAATGTTTTCAGTTAGAAAGGAAACATTAAGAAAAACAACTATTAAAAACGTACATTCATAACCATATTTAGTAGCACTTTACTGTGTGTTGCGACATGTTTCGGCGTTTATCAAAATACGCCATCAGGTGTATATAAAATACTTGCAGTAAGAATTTCTACACAAAACACAATACATTTTTCTCGTGTGATTGAGATATGAGTCGTAATGTCCTCTTGTGTTGTGAGAGCCGAACCAGAATAAAAGCAATAAAATATCTCAAAATATATTGAAAATATTATCCAGCACTTCAATTACGAAAGGAAGTTTCTTTTATAATATATGGGCTATGAGGGATGAAATTTCTTGATTATTTTGGACACAATGTAGACTTGAGAAGTGTAGTTTCTTTGTATTTGATTATCTGTCTTACGTCTTGCAGGTAATTAGTATTACAGTGTAAATAGAAATTAAGAAAATAATTAGATCTAGCAGAAGATGCTTGCATACGAAATTATTGCCTGTTACTTCGTGATTTCTGCCCTACGTTCCTGCTTCAGTGTAACACCAGAAAAGAACCATAAAATCGACATTCATTATCTTTTCACCTGAGCTGGTTTCCGTGTTAACGCTTTTGTATTGCAAACACTGTCAGACAGTATCTTGTTTACAATACACCTTGCGTAAACCTAACCAAACAAGGGTGGAACTTTTCGGGGAATAAAAGAAAGTTGAATGGAGATAATTTACCCTCTTCCACACAGCGCCGCGCCGGTTCAGCATAAGGATTGCCATGGCAACAAATCAAACAATACCTTCATCCCAGTGCGCATAATGTAACATCAGGCTGTGGAGGGAAGCCTTTGTTCGTGTAGACCACATCTATTGAAACTCGGGTTATTTATTGCCTTTCTGTACAATGGGCGTTAAATGCTTCGGCAGTCTTAGTAATTAACCAACTTAATGCTCAAAATCTTGTTTTATAATAAGTTTATTACATGCCTCTACATGTTTCGAGTACTATGTGCTCGTCATCAGGAGGTCAAAATTGTATTATACAGCATCTGGTATCATCACACTCTGTAGGTGGCC
>Ga0123354_10006456_pt1 | contig 17423 bp, 12 predicted proteins | sample TergutLab28metaG_2_FD_97872 | JGI IMG/M metagenome (GOLD analysis project Ga0123354, IMG submission 97872) | Labiotermes labralis P4 segment gut microbial communities from Petit-Saut dam, French Guiana - Lab288 P4 | ecosystem: Host-associated > Arthropoda: Insects > Digestive system > Gut ...
GGGTTGGCCCAGGATAGAGACAAGTGGCGGACGCTTGTGAGTGCGGTAATGAACCTTCGGGTTCCGTGAAATGCGGGGAATTTCTTGACTAGCTGCAAACCAGTTAGCTTCTCAAGAAGGACTCAACACCATGGAGTAAGTAAGTAAGGGACAGATGGTGGACTGTTGTGAATATGGTAATGAACCTCCAAGTTCCATAAAATGCGGGGAATGTAGCTTTCCCCCTGGTCGGGCTAAGGAATTATCAGCACCCCTGTATCTACAGACATGTTTCGGCCGCTACTACGACTGTCACCATGGTGTGCCACGAGAAAACATAGTATACAGACACTCAATTATTATACCAGCCACTGCACATATATAAAATTTATAAAATTTACACATTAAAACATTAAAAACGCTCCGACATGTTTCGGTCCCAGGACCATAATCAGGAAGCTATGTCGTCCTTCCTAAAGTTACACTAAAAAAAGTTACATTAATTTCGCTGTATCAGTTGGGTGTTGTGGCAACATGCTGCTACAACACCCAACTGGTACAATGAAATTAATCTGTGACTATTTCTGGTGTGATTTTAGCAAGGAATTTTATATATGTGCAATGGCTGGTGTATTATTTGAGTAACTCGACAACATGCAAGGTGTAACAATGAAAACAGTATAAAGACAGTTACACGAAATGTCTGATGGTTACAGTTAATGTTCGCAGCCCTTCCTATGGCCATATGCCCGTCAGCTACACGCAGTCGATACACATCCTGTTAGTTAAGTCAACACGAGTGCTACAACGCAGATCGCTTAACGCTGTATCAAGCACATACAACTAAGCAGAAGCACAAACACACCAAACTTCACTGTGTTTGACGACAACCCATTTCATTTACTGGCCGCAGGGAGCGCTGTGAATGTTAGCTGTGCACATTTTGTGCAACTGTCTGTATTCTTGTGTCACCCTGAGGACGGTCGCTGAATCAACTGAAACATACCTGTCAATAGTAACGGTACAGGTAAAGTGCACCCTTTACACGCACTGAGGCTCTGTACAGGCCGTACGGCCAACAGGAGGAGTAGAGGTATGGCTCTACTCTTTCTTGACCACGGCACTAGAAGAGAGTAAGGGGTCAGCGTCACGACCCGGCCGCACTTTACCCCCGGGAAAGACCCAGTACCCATTGTAAAGGAGGCTGGGTGCGCCCCAGGGCCGGTCTGGACAGGTGCGGAAAATCTCGCCCCCACCGGGATTTGATCCCCGGACCTTCCAGCCCGTAGTCAGTCGCTATAGCGACTGAGCTACCGGGCCCACTCTGCCAATAGTAACACATTATACCGCAAACACACCCTGTATAGTGCCAACACTGTGTCCGACACTCCTGTCGATAATGTCGTTCAGCCCACTTGCCCCACAGCTAATGATGACCGTCCATGGCGCCGCACCTAACTATTCGCTCCCCACTGACATCATATAGGCAGGTACACAACCATTTTTATTCCGATAGTATATCTGACCTCAGTCGCGTGTTGCAAATATCTGTCTCTGTGTCCCTAATGTGCATGTTCAATTGAACAAATGACACGGGATTCTGGCAGGAAGGGCCGTCCGTTACGTTGTGGGGGGGGGTTAAACGTTACGGCGTGTGTGAAGGCAGGCTGGTGTATTGGCGGGGTTAGAAGGTGCGGTCTGGCTACCTGTGCAACTGAATGACTGCACGGAGCACAGTTCTTTTTGCAAAGCTGACAGTTCCTCAGCTAGTCAAGAAATTCCCGGGTAATTTTTTTGGAACCCGAAGGTTCATTACCGTGCCAACAACAGCCGCTACTTGTCCCTATCCTGAGCTAAATCAACTCACTCCAAAAAAAAGGCCAACTGATTTTCTTCAGATCCTTTTCAATATTATCCTGTTATCTAAGTCTGTGTGCTCCAAGCCTCTTTCCTCGCCAAAACCCTGTAGAAAATTTCCTGTCCTACATATGTGCTAAATATCCATTCTATCTCATTCCCCTTGATGTGATCACCCGATTAATAACTGGCGAAGAGGAAAAATCACGACGTTCGAATGCCGGCCAGGTAAACGGCGACACAAAATCGGAATTTCGTGGTTTTCCTCAGTTTCTAGGGCAGTAAAGTGGCTTAACCCAATTCTGTGAGCGACAGCTGAGTACCAGGCCATACGGAGTAATAGTGCCTTCGAAGCAACTACACCATTGATGACCACGACGACAGCAGACACGTGGGACTGCCTGCGGTTAAGCAAACAGAATGAACGCCCAGTCCACGACCGACTTCTACGACGCCCTGCTTGGAACTTTCTTGCAGTTGTAACCCGGACTGCGTTCGCTAACCTGTCCACTCGCTGTACTAGTATCGTGTGTGGACATGCCATTCATCTCGCAGTTCGCCTGCTCTGCTGTGCCCTGATAACGTCTGGCTGCACCAAACACACCTTCGAGTCTCGACCATTGACGATATCAACGGACACCCACAGCGCCCAGTCGATCAGCAGCGCACTGTGACATGACCGACTGCTCCGGACTACCCTTCAGCACAAAGTGAAAATGTTCTGCTAGTGGTCAGTACCGCCCTGAATGAGGTACGCCCTGTATAAAGCCGACAGACCTAGATTTTATTCGGGCCCTGACAGCAGGCAGGTACTGAGAAAGAACTAGCAGCCAGTTAGACGGTAGCAGAATGGTAAATAGACGCCCCCTGTGAAATGTGCCCGTTGTTTGACGGTCAGACAGTTCAAAACAGCCAGCCAGTACCGGGATGAGTGCTCCAACAATTGCATATTCTACTCGTACTGTCCAGCTCGCAATTCTGTTGTGCCAGTGAATCACTCGCACGACAGTGGTCACAGCTATCCGACACGATGGTTCCCAGTTTCCCACAAGGCAGTGCTTGGTTTGTGCGTGACGTCACACACTGAATTGAGTTACCAGAATGGGAACTAGTAGGTAAATTTCGCCATATTAACCTTTATGCACCGTGCATCCTATATATAGGACAGACGTACCGCTACTCCCCAGAGTACACTTTTTACATATTTATTCAACAAATATATTTAATTATTTTTATACTTTCTCTCGCCATCTTCGTTTATTCCTCCACAAAATATCATGTATTTCCTAATGTTATCCTTCTTGGTTTATAAAATATTCTCATACTACCTAAATGGTGTGCTAAACTAAATGTCCAGCTCCAGGGCCAATGGGTTAACATGCCAAGAAGGACCAGAGGTGGAATAGTGGTATAGCTCTACTTTGTCTTTAACCTCGGTTCTACATGGGGTGGGTGATCAACGCCAAGTCCCGGCCACTTTACCCCCGCGAAAGACCCGGTACCTATTGTATAGGAGGCTGGGTGGGCCCCAAGGCCGGTCTGGTCGGGTGCGGAAACCCTCGACCCTACCGGGATTTGATCTCCGGACCGTCCATCCAGTAACGAGTCGCTATCCGTGACGTCACACAGTTAGCGAACACACCACAACCAGATGTCAGCACACCCTTGATTACGACAAATTTAGGATTGTTCGTGACGGCGGAAAATGTTATTTTTTCGTTTCTACGGTTACCGTATTGAGGTGGAGTGTGATTATGATGGAGGCCGTGTTGTCGCCGCCCGTTAGCGGTACTTCCACTCCACAGCAACAGGACGTCCAACCCTTTGCAGGACTGGGAGGTCCATATGTACGGCAACATGAGAACACGTCGGACTGCAGGTTATTTATCGATAATATCGATATCACTAGAATTGATGATTTGCAGTCTAATAAACCTGAGTATCGGGCGCTGCTTACTTCCAATCTAGCCACCAACTTGCACCGTGTAATTCAAATTCGAGTCCCCTCTGCACTTCTATCCCTCACTACTCTGACCGAAAACTCTAATACCATTTCCTACACCTCATTCTTCAGACCGACACCTCCAACACATTTTCCTACCCCTCATTCTTCAGACCGACAACTTCAACACTCTTTCCTATCCCTCACTCCTCAGACCGACACCTCCAACACCTCTCCCTCTCCCCTCATTCCGAAACCGACATCACCAACACATTTTCCTAAATCTCATTCTTCAGACCGACACCTCCAACACCCTTTCCTACCCCTCACTCCTCAGACCGACACCACCAACACCCCTCCCTTATCCCTCACTCCTCAAACCGACACCTCCAACACCCTCCCCTTCTCCTCAATCCTCAGACCGACACAGACAATACCCTTCCCTTACCCCTCACTCCTCAGACCGACACCTCCAACACCCTTCGCTTAACCCCTCATTCTTCAGATCGACACCTCCAACACCTTTCCTGCACCTTAATCCTCAGACCGACACCTCCAACACCTCTCCCTTACCCCTCACTCCTCAAACCGACACCGCCAAAACCCTTCCCTTCCCCTCATTCATCAAACCGACACCTCCAACACCCTTTCCTACCCCCATTCTTCAGACCGACACCTCCAACACCCTTTCCTACTCCTCACTCCTCAGACCGACACCTCCAACACCCTTCCCTACTCCTCACTTCTCAGACCAACACCTCCAACATCCTTCCCTTCCCCTTACTCCTCAGAAAGACACCTCCAACACCCTTCCCTTACCCTTCATTCTTCAGATCGACAACTCCAACACCCTTTCCTACTACTCATTCTTCAGAACGACACCTCCAACACCATTCCTTACCCCTCATTCTTCAGACCGACACCTCCAACACCCTCTCCTACCCTTACTCCTCAGACCGAAACCTCCAACACCACTCCTTTACCCCTCACTCCTCAAACCGACAAATCCAACATACTTCCCTACTCCTCATTCTTCAGACCGACACCTCCAACAAACTTTCCTACCCTCACTCCTCAGACCGACAACTCCGACACACTTCCCTTCCCCTCATTCTTCAGACCGACACCTCCAACACCCTTTCCTACCCCTCATTCCTCAGACCGACACCTCCAACACTCTTCCCTACCCTCACTCCTCAGACCGACACCTCCAACACCCTTCCCTACCCCTCACTCCTCAGACCGACACCACCCACACACTTCCTTACACCTTACTCCTCAGACCGACACCTCCAACATCCTTCCCAATCCCTCTCTACTCAGACCGACACCACCAACACCCTCCCCTAACCCTCACTCCTCAGACCGACACCTACAACACACTTCTCTACCCCTCGCTCCTCAGACCGACACAGCCAACCCCCTTCACTACCCCTCATTCTTCAGACCGACACCTCCAACATCCGTCCCTACCCCACACTCCTCAAACCGACAACTCCAACACACTTCACTACCCCTCACTCTTCACACCGACGCCTCCAACACCCTTCCCTAACCCTCACTCCGCAGACCGACACCTACAACACACTTCTCTACCCCTCACTCTTCAGACCGACACCTCCAACACCCTTCCCTAACCCTCACTCCTCAGACCGACACCTCCAACACACTTCCCTACCCCTCATTCTTCAGACCGACAACTCTAACAACCTTCCCTACCCTCACACCCCAAACCGACACCCCCAACACACTTCACTACCCCTCACTCTTCAGACCGACGCCTCCAACACAATTCCCTTTCTCTCACTCTTCAGGCCGACATCTCCTACGCGCTTTCCTACCCCTCACTCCTCAGACCCACACCTCCAACACCCTTCCCTACCCATCACTCCTCAAACCGACACCTTCAACACCTTTCACTACCCCTCACTCCTCAGACCGACACCTCCAACACCCTTCCCTACCCCTCACTCCTCAGACCGACACCTCCAACAACCTTGCCTACCACTCACTCTTCAGACCGACACCTGCAACACCCTTTCCTACCCTTCACTCCTCAGACCGACACTTCCAACACCCTTCCCTAACCCTCACTCCTCAGACCGACACCTCCAACACCCTTCCCTACCCCTCACTCCAAGGACCGACACCTCCAACACCCTTCCCTATCCCTCACTCCTCAGACCGTCACCGCCAAGGCACTTCCCTACCTCTCACTCTTCATACCGACACCCCCAACATCCTTTCCTACCCCCCACTCCTCAGACCGACACCTCCAACACCCCACCCTATACCGACGGCTCTCGACAGCCAACCGGTTTAATTTTTCGTTGGCAAACCAAATTACACTTCTCCGAAATTAACCTTAAATTTCAGTGCGAAAGAAACGCCCATAACAAAACCAAAAATCGCAGGAATATTTACTGAAATAAAACCACAGATTTGTCAGAAGAATGTGAAAATGAAATTCTGAACATCGGGTCCTCGCTGTAATGGTGCAGCTGTCATGTCTGGACGGTCGGGGGAAAGTGTTAGGGTTGGGGGGCGGAAATATCTGGACAGAGCGGGTGGTTTGGCAGACTGCTGATGTTCGACTGCAATGTTGCTACCTGTTAGCTGTCACTGTTAGCTACCACTGGACGGTATAAGCTATAGCCAGTGTCATTAAAATTGCAACAATAATTATATAAACAATCTATTGCAAATTTTTGTACAGCCTTACTGTCTATATCCTTGATATTGAGCCAACAGCCCTACTCTCTATATCCTTGATATTGAGCCAACAGTCCTACTGTCTATATCCTTGATATTGAGCCAACAGCCCTACTGTCTATTTCCTTGATATTGAGCCAACAGCCCTACTCTCTATATCCTTGATATTGAGCCAACAGTCCTACTGTCTATATCCTTGATATTGAGCCAACAGCCCTACTGTCTTTGACTCTCCCAAATCACTGTTTTTGATCATTTTTTGCCCGACGGTTTACAAATTGCTACTGGTAATGTTTTAATGAAACAGAAATCAACTTAATCTGGCTTTTCACAGCCAAATATCTGCCACTAAATTTCACTGCACGCCAACATTCGACGATTCTTCGGTTTATACTTTACAAAGGAAGAAACTAATGTAATTTCTGCCGTGACTCACTCACTCACTCACAGCACACATTCTCAGTACTTGACAGAGGGAAAGCCAAACTTGTCACTATGCACGCCGTCAAGGCGTATGGGGAAGTGGCCACATAGCTCCACTCAGTCTTGAAAGGCGGTAGGACAGCTTCACTCTCCAGTTGCGTATGCTGGGAACAGAGCCCACATTGCCCATTGAGGAACTTGCATTGCAGGGTGGGACCTTCTGCCGATGTGCATATTTGAGGAACAGAGCCCACGTTGCCCACTGAGGAGCTTGCATGGTGGGACCCAATGCCGATGTGCATATTTTGGGGAATAGAAAGTCTCTTGCGTCTACCAGAAATCGAGCAACTATCGTTCGGTGTTGCAGCCTGCCACCTGGTCAGTAGCCGAGTTCACCTTTCCGTCCGGCCTATCACGGCGTGTGAAGAAACCCACGCATGACACGCACCGTGGCCAATAAAGGCACGCCTTCAGACACTCCAACAATGCACGTTAGCGGATACTAACAAGCTGCAGACACCAAGAGCCGTGTGAACACCAAGACCGCAGGAAGGCTTTTTGTGAACACTGCTTTGTTAGCAGTGCAGGCAAAGACACTTTTCTAATAACCGTCACTTCGAAGCAGACCGTCAACTGAAGCTGCACTTCCATTTACCCAAAACCACTAAGAAGAACAGAAAGCTGTGTCTAAGCGTGCGAGTTGCACACCGTGCAGGGTTTAATTTCGCAAGTAACTAACACAGTAACGAACACAGTAACTAACACAGTAACACAATAACTAACGCAGTAACTAACACAATAACTGACACAGTAACTAACGCACTAACACGGTAACTAACACAGAAAAACACCGTAACTAACGCAGTAACACAGTAACACAATAACTGACACAGTGACACAGTAATTAACGCAGTAACTTACACAATAACTGACATAGTAACACAGAAACTGACACAGTAACTAAAGCAGTAACTGACACAGTAATACAATAACTAACACAGTAACTAATTATTTTACTAATCCACTCCATGCAGGACAGTCCTTTTGAAGAACATAACATTTACACAAAACATTACCCATGTTATATGGAAGCTGTATGTTCGTTACCGCATTCACAACAGTCCGCCAACGGTCCGTATCCTCGCCCATATAAATTGAACCCATGCCCTCCCATCCGTCAATTTTAATATCGTACCATCTGCGTCTAGGTTTTCCAATTCGCCTTTTTCCTTCAGGTTTCCCAATCAAATCTCTGTGCGCATTCCTGTGTGCCACATACCCATCCCATCTCTCTTAATTTGATCACGTCAGTAATATTTCATAAGCAATACAAGTCACGAAGCTCCCCATTCTGCAGTCTTCTCCAGTTCCACGTTACTGGCTCCCCCTTTTGCTCCAGATATACCCCTCTGCACCCTATTCCCAAACACCCTCAGCCAATGTTCTCCCCTCAGTGTGACCCACGCACACATGACACAGCAATAAATTAATGAAATATATATTAGCCCTGGCAATATATCGATACACTGTAGTGACACGTTCGAATATACGAAAATGTCCTGTCCGTTGAATCGAGTGCAGTTGCCCGCGGGCATACACAGTGTACAGATCGGTGGGCTGTCGTAGGTGCAAAAAATCTGTGTTGGGCTGTAGCTGCTCGATTTATTGTTACAGAACACACCCGAATATGCTGCTTTGTGTCACCGAGTGACAGAGCAGTGCAAGGCCGACACTGTGTTCAGACCACAGGAGATTCAGCAGCTCAATACGGCTGTGTGGTGTTAATTACAGCACGCTGCATTAATTGCCATTTAGTGACACTCTACCAGGAACATGGATAACTGAAACAGAGATTAGCACAGCCAATTCAAACATTGACATGAGAAAGCTATTTGCGTTTGCAGCGTGGAAACGTTCAGCTGACAGGACATTACTAACCAAACAAAAGTCTTGTTTTATATCGTAGCTGCGTGTTTCGGCCTAAAAGCAAGCCGTCATTGATGCCCACTGTCAAAATATGTATCCGATATTATTACATTAATTTTGGTGTTTAAAAAAGGTGTTGGAATGTCAGCTGTTGCACATCTGTCTCACTACTTATCGCAGCAGTATGCTGTCGTCAGAATTGTGCACTGTTAACGTGATGTTTTCGGAACTACACATTGTGATATACACATGTGATAAGGACCAACAAGATGAACAAATTTTGTCATTATTGAATTAATTCAATTATATTGTCTTCGACATGTTTCGAACAACCAAATGTCCATCCTCAGGAAGACTTTGTATCAAACACATTCTATCAGTGACCAGACTGGTTGTATAGATACACGATAACATACCGTAGAGATTTTGACGTTCAGCTGAACGTGCATCGTGATAAATTCTTATAATAAAACCAACTAGATGAACTAATTTCTCAAATTTATTTTTGGAATAAAACTCTACATGTTTCGGACAGTTCCTCTGTCCATCATCAGCAGTTTTTCACTGTACACACAGCAACGGTATATGTCATAGAGGTTTGCTGACAGCTTGCGAGCAGGGGCAGGACGGAATTGCAGTTCTGTCCTGATCCTGCTTGCAAGCTGTATGACATATGCCGTTGTTGTATGTACAGTGAAAAACTGCTGATGATGGACAGAGGAACTGTCCGAAACACGTAGGGTTTTATTCCAAAAATAAATTTGAGAAATTAGTGCATCTAGTTGATATTATCATAAGAATTTATCACGATGCACTGTCACCTGAACGTCAAACTACTCAGGTTACACAACGCCACTGCTGTACGCAAAAACCTTAACCTTCACAGTACGCGTTCGATGCACTTCTGCATCTGAGAACGCAATGTTCTGTCTCACGGGCACGCATTCAATTGTCACATTACTTTCCGCAAGGCTGCATGACAGACGAACTGCGCCGGACTGCTCTGAGCTGCATTAGCCGCACTGTGCTGTCAGAACACACTGTGTTCACACACACACACACACACGTCACCACCAGACCGACAGCTGCATACAGGATTGCCTTGCTGGCAATGCACGACTGTTACGTCATCAGATATCTGGGATGCTACAATCACGAGCTTTGACCATCACTAACAGATATGAACGTGATGGTTACGTCACCATTACGATCCTCAGGGATAGAAACTGGGATAGCTCAGTCACTAGAGTGACTAGGCCAGGCTGCAGGACCCAGGCCCCGTCGTCCGATTGCCGGCACCCGTATAGGTATTTACCCTTTCCAAAATGTTCAGACCGACCATGGGGCCCACCTAGCCCCCTTTTCAAAGGGTAAAGTAAAGGCAAAGGTACAGTTCACCCTAGAACAGGCCACGAAGGCCCAGAGGGGGAGAAGACGTATGGCTATACTCTTTCTTTAACCTCGGTGTTGGATGTGAGTGGTCAACGCCACGCCCAGGCCGCTTTACCCCGGTATAGACCCGGTATCCATTGTACAGGAGGCTGGGTGGGCCCAAGGGTCGGTCTGGACAGCTGCGGAAAATCTGGCCCCCACCGGGATTCGATCCCCGGACCGTCCAGCCCGTAGCTAGTCGCTATACCGACTAAGCTATCGCGCCCCCCCCCTCCCTATTCCAAGAGTACCGGGACATTTCGCACAAGTAAAGCGGCCGGAACTATCCTCCATCCAAGGCAGTGTTTAAGAATGTGTGGCGCTATACCTCCGATCTCGAATACGCCTACGTGGCGTTCACAGGGACTGCTGTACTGTCGCTACGTGGTGTGCACAGGGACTGGTGTGCTACTGAGCGCTAGCAGTTCTGCAGATTATCACTGCACTACCTGCAAGATGTCAACAGTTGCATTCCCAAAAAAGCAAACAGTGCCGTACCGTCTTGACGGCGTGGAAACTTCAGCAGCCTACCGACTGGTTGATTTACTGGCGCAGCGGTATATATTCGGGGTTCTACTCAGCTCCTTTACACAAATCCCGTGGAAATTCCCCAAATTAGACGAGACCACCATTTCTAATTACTGGCTGCTTCGTGGGGTTGCATACAGCACAGCTGTCAAAAAAGTGAATGAATCAACCAGCGTCATCAGGCGTCCTGGGGATCGACACGTCATGCAATTTGATTACTTACTTACTTACTTACTTACTCCATACAGCACGGCCCTTCTTGAGACGCTAACCGGTTCTCAGCTAATCAAGAAATTCCCCGCATTTTATGGAACCCGAAGGTTCATTACCGTATTCACAAGTGCCCGCCACCTGTCCCTATCCTGAGCCACATCGATCCAGTCCATACCACCACATCCTACTTCCTGACGATCCATCTTAATAATAATAAACTATAATTCTGTATGTCTTAATCTTTAAATTTTTGGATAGCAAACCGGAACACAAAATATTCTGCACAGAATGATAGCAAGCATTGTTTGACTTCAATCTGTTAATTTCTTCCTGAATATAATTTTGATATGTTATATTTGTTCCCAAGTATTTGAACTGTTCCACCCTTTCAGACGAACTATTATCAATCTTTATATTGTGACTTCGCCGTGCATTCTGATCTCAAGACATGACCATGCAGTTAGTTTTATTAGCATTCACTTCTAGTCCAATCTCCTTACTAGTGACTACCAAAGCGTCTAGCTTTTGCACACTTCTGCCCAATATATTAACATCATCAACATAAACCAGAAGCTGATGTGTACCATTCATTTTTAAGCCATCCCAGTTTACCTGAACCCTCCTAATGGCATTCTCTACAGCAAAGTTGAAAAGCAATGACTAGTAGCCCAAGGAACAGAAGAAGGACACTAGATAGCCACTTCCATGTAAGTACTAATAACCCACCACCTTAGATAAATAGAAAAAGAGGCGCACACCACAAAGGCTATCCACATTTCACACTCCTGTTTTCTCCTCCACAGAAAACAAACGCGCCAAGCCTACGCACACGCACACATAGCAAAACCCTGGAGGCAAACCAAAAAAAACCCCGCCGAGAACAATAGTTCCGACGAATAAAGGAGAAGGATAAGCAGAAGATGTCAGACTAACCAACCCCGCACAAAATATTACCCCCAACATAGGAACATGTAAGATACCACACCTGCAGGCACAGGTTCCTCCTAACCCCACACCTACCCAACCAATAAGACCCACATCCTCACCGAACTAGCTACAAATCCATTGACATCCCACCAATTTAGCTTAAAAATAGCACGCAGAATGATGATCAGATCTCAACATCACCACGCGGTTCAAGATATTATATAAACTATTTTAGCAGAAAGTTGTCAGAACCTGAAGATGGCCGCTTTAGGCCGAAACATGTAGTTTTGCCTTGCTAATAAACACCATCATTTAGCCATAATTTATAGCTGTGTTTTTTTGACGAAATTCACCTTACCATATAAACATCTCCTTGTTTCAAACCATTCCAAATAAGAAATATGTCAGACACAGCAGTTGAAATTTGAAAATTGTCCATATACAGTATGATATGCTGGAACAAAATCAAGTGTATGAAACACGGATACTCAAGTCTTCCAGCATATTACGCCGTGTAGACTGGTATAATCTGCTGCCTCCAAATTCTGGGAAGTAATATGTTTAAAGTACAGACAGCCAGCGAGTTCGAAACGTCGGTGACTATATATACCAATACACACGGCGTCATGTCACAGAAGATGGTCACCCTCTACAGCGCCAGAACGAGAATCTCAAGCTTTCGCAGAACACCAGAAACCCTATTAATTCCGGCAGCGACTCAATTCCGACGCCTAAGTAACCATAAAAACCTATACGTCGTCCCCAGCAAATTCCTCTTTCCTCCATCATGTTATGGGTCAAAGGAATGGACGCAATTTCCATTTCCCGTTTGTCCGAATTTAGATGTTCCCCAGAACTGCGTACCGGATATGCCGACAGAGTGGTTAGCAACCTTACGGTCTCGGGTTCATATCTCAGTCGGATATCCGCAATTCCTGGCGGAAATTTTAGCGTTTCTTTCTCTAAGGAACTACTAAAATTTTACACCAAGCCCTAAACTGTCAGTCACTTCTCCTTACACTGCTACAAGGCTGCTTCTCTTTATATCCCGTAATTCTGCTTCCGTTTGCATTAACACGTTGCCCAACGGCTTCCTGTACAGAAATTCCGGTCAGCTCCACAGCTGCTGTTTGTCTTGACATTTAAAAAATATCAGACACATTCTCCAAGTCGTTCAGTGTTACGTAACTTGTCAAAATGCGAAAAGTCATTAAATAAACCAGGATGTAACGAACTGAAGCAGAAGAACCGTTGCGTGATCTTGTGATATCGCAATTAACCTGGCAGCAAATTATGTTCATACATCAAGTCAGTGCACACGCACGCGAACACGCTGACTGATGCTCTGTCTGTCACGCGATGCGAACCGAATAATATTACTGTCTGAACAGCAGGACAGCGGTAATTAACACTAGAGGGTACTCAAAGTAGCATCTCTTCTCGTTTTTCTGCTGCCTAATTTCCTTCCCTTGCACAGGTGTGCTGTCGCCAAGGTCGTCGGTCTTGCCAATTTCCTTTTAACGACGTCAATCAAACTATTGCTGCACGGACGGTGAAGTGAAATCAGCGCGCAAGCTGTCTGTAGTGTGACACCTGGTTCTAAAAACTAAGTCGAGACTTTACACAGCGTACACATTGAGGCGTCCTGTTCACCGGACACTTGCCACCGCCAAATGAGATAAAAATGGGTGCCCCGTGGTTTCGGTACACGTGTGAAGCAGTCTCAGAGCGCCGCGTGGTACTTTCTCGAAACGTGTCTCCACATGTTGCTACTGACCGTACTTACAGCTGACTGAGTCTCGCCAAAGATCTTGATTTGCCTTGTCAGGGACTGCCTAAACATCCCAACAGAAAGCAAACCACGGGAATTACATCTGACGAGAGAAGGAAACACGCAAGCGATCCTCCACGCCCAATCCACTTTCAACAACCGCCGGAAATCTTCCTCGCTGCGTGTTGAAGCTCCTTTGTGTCGCAAGGACCTCTGCCTCACAGCAAGACAGCAAGTGGCACTCCTTAGGGCAGTCGCCAGTGAACTTCCAAACCTATGATCAGCCAACGTGACAGCCAGCCAGCAGACACCAGACGGATCGCCGATACTGATACCAACGCTGGATGACAAGCATGCATTGTTTTATTGTTTGGTGCTAAAAAAGACAGCAGGCGACTTGCATGCACCTTGAGATGGGGCATGCACTTGCCGAAACAAATTGGGTTCTGCATAACGTCAAGCGATATTCCGTAGCGTTTTCCGCAGTACATCGGCATTACAGACACCGTTTTTACCGCACTACATCAGTATTACAAACACCAACTGTTTCGCATGACACTGTGTTCGTCTTGTGTACATTCCACAATCCTAGTCCAGCTCTACAGTGTATCAGCCGCACACACTCGCGCGCTTTACCTTAGGGACAAATGACAACGCTGAGATGGGCGTCGCCTGTTCTGACGGCGAAAGCGAATTTCGCTACGTAAGCGTCTCTTGACATTTGACTCTGTCCTGTGCGGGGTATTGAATGTGCTTTGAATTGCAATTCACATTAATGTCACAGTTCACACTATCAATCTGTCGGTATAACTACGTACATTCATCCATCCATCCATTCCAGCTCACTCTGCCCTAAACTTCCACCCTAAAGCTATCCCTCTACAAAAAATATTTCCCATTTCTGCTACATAGTTTCATTGCTGGTAAACGGAACAAGAGGAAACTTTCAGCTGACATACACGTTTAAAACCCGTGTCAATACGCAACCCACACATAGCTTAGTTCAATGGCAACATAACATATATGGACTATTTCCAGAGTATTGTTTAACGACGCTGTCCGTTACTACGATTGTATAGCGTCGGTGACATAAAATAATGACTAAAACATCGGTGGAATGGAAGTGACAGGACAGAACCAAACTACCGGGACAGTGCCACTTCGTTCACGAGAAGACCCACATGAAATCTCCTACGACTGAACGCAGGGCTCAGTGGTGAGAAGCCGGTAGCCAACCGCCTTAGCTGTGCCAGTAGGTTTCTTTCTTAAATACACTAATAACATTCGTAAACATTTATCTCAGTAATTAACCAACTTGATGCACAAAATTTTTGTTTTACAATAATTTTATTTCATGCCTCTACATGTTTCGAGCACATGTGCTCGAAACATGTAGAGGCATGAAATAAAACTTATCGTGAAACAAATTTTGTGCATCAAGTTGGTTAATTACTGAGATGAATACACTGAGATGCAGGTCAGCAAAACGTCAAAATTCTTATGCGTGTTTCGGTGTTTGTTGTTACGCTATCTTCAGGGAGACCTTTGCATTGCTTGCTAAAAACCTTTATGTTTTTGCAATGTTCTTACATATTGTTTTAAACATTGTGAATTTAAAAAAGACAGGTTATAGCCTGCTGTATGTTTTACAGCACAATGTGTGTAACAACATTGCAATGTGCATACAGTTCTGGAGCAAGTAACGCAATGGTCTGCCTGAAGGTCGTGTAACAAACAGCGAAACGTGTAGGAGGTATTTTCTTACAATAAAACCAACCAGATGCACTAATTTCTTAAATTTATTTTTGGAACAAAACTCTACATGTTTCGGACAGTTCCTCTGTCCATCATCAGGAGTTTCTCACTGTACACACAGCAGTGGTATATGTCATACAGGTTTGCTAACAGCTTGCGAGCAGGAGCAGGACGTTCCGTCCTGCTCCTGCTCGCAAGCTGCATGACATATACCATTGCTGTGTGTACAGTGAAAAACTGTTGATGATGGACACAGGAACGGTCCGAAACATGTAGAGTTTTATTCCAAAAATAAATTTGAGAAATTAGTGCATCCAGTTTGTTTTTTGTAAGAATTTAACACGATGCACGGCCGCCTGAACGTCAAACACTACAAACAGTCTGCACAATAAACATGTCTCACTATACACTGCATCCGCCTCTGCAGGGGAAGTGAAAATCAGAAGGTATTATATTTCCGTAATCAAATCTGACGTGGTGGAACGCAATACGAAAGAAAACTGATTTAGACAGAAAAACTTTTCTCTCAAACTCTCCTTCATTTCAACAATATTCCTCGAACCCTGTTGTGGGAATACAGACGAGTGAATGGAAAGTGGAAACGCTATTTATTTTGCCCAGATTCGTCAGCTGAATTGCTTAAAATTACCGATAAATTGCACTTCTGTCGCAAAAAGGACAGAGTGAGATGGACCTTCGTTTTCTACATCGGAGAGCAGAATGCTTTGATGGACCGCCGTGCAGTGTCAAGGTCAGAATGTGCGAACGGAATGTGCCGCTGTAAATACTATTTGACTGCTGTCAATGTCTCAGTAGGGTTTGAGGCACTAAAGTCGAAAAATAAAATATAATTCTCAAACACAACTTCTTCACTGTGTGTGTTTGTGTATATAGGAAAATAAAATCTACCCTTGAACTATTGCGACCCTGCAGGAGACAGTTTCAATTTACGGTGCTTAAATGAGTTGAGAACTTAAACATTTGTAAATGAAAATAAAACTAAAAAATAATAAATGGACGTGGCATTGCTGCTGCGACATAGCTGACACAGAAAGAGACTTAGTGCTGTGGGTTGAAAAGATTGATATCACACTGAGGTGAGTTAACTGCATATATATATATGTTTGTTATTATTGCTACCACTACTACTACTACTACTACTACTACTACTATTACCACCACCACCACCCTCAATGCCACCCCCCTCCCACACCCGGTTACACGCTGCAAAATTTTTCACACTTTGGCAGAAGTCCATACAGCAGTACAGAAAAACCAAATAAGAATATACATACATAAACCAAACAATACAAAACAAAGTAAATACAAGTACACATGTTACCGAAACACGCACACATAACAGAACACACACATACACACACACACACAACTACCCACACTTTACAAAATCCACACATACACACACACAAACACATTACAAAACCCACACACTACAAACCACCCACATACAAAAAACCACATATTACAAAATCCACACATACACACACACATTAAAAACCAACACATACATACACCCAAACATTACAAAACCAACACATACACACACACACAAACACATTAAAAAACCAACACATACATACACCTACACATTATAAAAACCACACAAACACACAGATACACACAAAAAAACCCACACTTTAAAAAACCCACATATAAACACACACTCACAAACACATTACAAAACCCACACATTACAAAACTCCCACATACACAAAAATCACATATTACAAAACCCACACATATACACACGCACACATTACAAAACCCACGCATATACACACACACATTACAAAACCAACACATAAACACACCCACAGACCACAAAACCCACACATACAGACACACACACACATTACAAAACCCACACATAACCATACACACACCCACCCACCCACACTTTACAATACCCTCACACACACACACACACACACACACACA